>Ga0247835_1000332_pt1 | contig 68596 bp, 66 predicted proteins | sample LaCtaG_3_FD_189912 | JGI IMG/M metagenome (GOLD analysis project Ga0247835, IMG submission 189912) | Freshwater microbial communities from meromictic Lake La Cruz, Castile-La Mancha, Spain - LaCruzMarch2015_13.5m | ecosystem: Environmental > Aquatic > Freshwater > Lake | place: Spain: Castile-La...
GTGGTGCATGTCAGACAGTCACTGCCAAGCTCAATGACCGCCCGAGAAAACGTCTTGGTTATAAGACTCCAAATGAGGTCTATGGCCTAGGCCCATTTGTCGCACTTCAAATTTGAATCTATTCCTACGCCCTACTCATCCTAGGCGGCTTCGCCGCGTTTATCGCCGTCCGTCGAAAGCAGCGGACGCGTGTCTAGCGACGGCCCCAGAATCGGCAGGGTAGAAGCAGTGGCTCGGAGCGCCCACGAAATCGCCTCACTCCACACCCCGATCCGGCGATGGAAGAGTTCTGACAGGGTCAACAAGATTTCCAAGATTGGCCGGTCATTCCATGAACCTTGTTAATCCTTTCCCAAAAACGTCTCAACCTGACAGGAGATCGCTTTCCGCGCTCCGCCCTCTTTGTTACGTGCTGCGGGCTTCATCCCACCCGGTTTGGAGGCCACGCTCACGGATCCCTGCGAGCAGAAAGTTCTCGTGCGCCAGATCCGGTTGCATGGATAGGATGCGGGAGATGTCGCGCAGGTGCTTCTGGCTCTTTCCCTCTTTGTAGAAGATCAGTTTCCAAAGAATCACATACTCCGGAGGCGCCAAGTAGACCGGGCCAGAATCAGATTCCACGAGCACCTTGTTTTGCCAGGTCCAGGTGAAGGTGTCATCAAATTTGGCCGGGTAGAAGTCGGCTTTCAGGCCAGTTGGAATGTGAATGATGTTGAAGTGCCCGCGGCACTCGCGGTCAGCTTCCACCGACAAAATCTCCGGTGGCGGACAATAGAAGTCCGGCTCGGCAAAAAGTGCAGAAAGAATCGGCAAATCCCGTTGTCCGAGGAAAATCGGGATGTCCACATCGATCGTCAGACGAGGCTCGCTGAAATAAATGCCGGCCACCGACCCGCCACGATGTAGCGAAATCTGGCATCGTGGATAGGTCTCACAAAAAGGCCAAGCAGATCGTCTTGCGGTTTTTGGGACTGTGGTGCCGCCGGCATGGGGTGTTCGATCAGTTTCTCGACCGGGCGAACTCCTTTGCCACAAGCTGTTGGCATTGAGACTCGTCGAGTTCCGGGTGCGTTTTTCGGGCCGCTTCGAACCTGGCCCGCCAAGCCATGCGGAATAATCCGCGGGAAACCGACATTTTCTCCCGGAAGCTCATGGACCGGAAGCGCTCGATTTGGATGGGATGCAAGGGCTCAAGTTCCATTCGCATTCATCCTTGCCGAGCGGGATTCCGGCGCAAGAGCAAAATTGGTATCCGGGGCTGGGCCGGATCAGGCCGGGAGGGAGTCGTCCAGCGCGGCGAGAAGGGCGGTGATGGTCGCGGGGGTTTCGTCGCCCATGTTGGAGATGCGGAAGGTTTTGCCTTTGATCTTGCCGTAGCCGCCGTCGATGACGAAGCGGTGCTTTTCGCGAAGGGTCTTGATCCATGCGGCGACATCGATTTCGCGGTTATTCTTCGCGCAGGTGAGGGACCGTGAGCGGTAGCCCTCCGGGGCAAAAAATTCAAAGCCTTGGGCTTCGAGCCAGTCGTGGACCATTTTGTTGAGCGTCGCATGGCGGGCGTAGCGTTTGTCGAGGCCTTCGGTAAAGATGTCGTCTAGCTTCGAGGCGAGGGCATTGATCAATGGGATCACCGGAGTGCTCGGAGTCATGTCGTCTTTTTGGTTCTTCGCGAACTCGACAAAATCGAAGTAGTAGCCACGATCTTTTAATGTTGCCGCACGTGCCAACGCGCGCTCCGACACGGAGAAGAGAGCGAGCCCGGGCGGGAGAGCGAGGGCTTTCTGGCTCCCGGTGAGGAGCACGTCGATGCCGAGTTCATCCATGGGAATCGGTTGCGTGGAAAATGACGAGACCGAGTCCACGATGAACATCACGTCTGGGAAATCCCGCAAGACTTCCGCAATCTCCGCGAGGGGATTGAGGATGCCGCACGATGTCTCATTGTGGATGAGTGTGATTGCATCAAACCCGCCGGCAGCCAGCTTTTCACGGACCTGCTCGGCCAGAATCGGTTGGCCCCATTCGACTTGGAGGGCGGCGGCTTCCTTCCCGCAGCGTTGGCTCACATCGAGCCATTTGTCGGAAAATGCCCCGCACATGCAGTTCAGCACTTTTTTCGAGACGAGGTTCCGAATCGAGCCTTCCATCACCCCCCATGCGGAAGATGTGGAGAGAAAGACGGGTTGAGTCGTGCCGAAGAGGGTTTGGAGGCGTGGCTGGATCGAGGCGTAGAGTTTTTTAAAATCTCCGCTGCGGTGTCCGATCATCGGGGCGCACATGGCGCGGAAGGTTTTTTCTGAGACCTCGACCGGCCCGGGGATAAACAATTTGATATGCTGTGACATAGATTGGCAGATACTTTACGCGCACCGGGCACCCGGGAGCGAAGAAAAAGTTGGGTGCCACTCAGGATGAGTGGCTTCGGGGAACTTGGCTCCGTGGGATCAATCGGCAATCTCGGCGTAGTTCTCAAGCGCCGCCTGACGGCTCAACTCGAAGATTGCTGCCGAATCGCGCATCCCGAGGGCGGTCACGACGAGGTCGGCACAGGCTCCGAATTCGAGCGATTGCACGGCCTTTTTCACGCGGGGCACGACAGTCCCGGTCACGCTCAACTCGTCGACTCCGAGACCGAGCAACAGGGGTGTGAGCAGAACGTCAGCAGCCATTTCGCCGCAGACGCCGGTCCAGATCCCAGCCCCGCGTCCAGCCTCAACAACCATTTTGATCATGCGCAGGATGGCGGGATGGGTCGGGTTGTAGAGGTGGGCGATGCGGTCGTTCACGCGATCCACCGCGATCGAGTATTGGATCAAATCGTTGGTCCCAATGCTGAAGAATGCGACCTCCTCGGCGAGGTGGTCAGCGGCCAAGACGGCACTCGGAATTTCGATCATGATGCCGACTTCGATATAGGGATTGAATGGCACTCCGCGGGCGGCCAACTCGGCTTTGCTCTCCTCAAGGACAGCGTTGGCCTGCCGGAGTTCTTCCAAGCCGGAGATCATGGGATACATAATCCGGATGTTATTCGATACGGCCGCGCGGAGGATGGCGCGGAGCTGTGTCTTGAAAATCTCAGGATTTTGCAGACAGAAGCGGATGGCGCGGCAGCCTAGGAACGGATTTTGCTCCTCGGGGAGGTGGAGGCTGCTTGTCGCCTTGTCGCCACCGATATCGAGCGTGCGAATGATGACGCCGTGGGGCTGAGCGCGTTCGGCGGCAATCCGATAGTGCTCGAATTGCTCGTCCTCGTCCGGAGGCTCTGGGCGGTTGAGGTAAAGAAACTCTGTGCGGTAAAGCCCGATCCCCTCCGCTCCGCTCTCCGCAAATACATCCAGCTCATCGGGAAGATCGACGTTTGCCGACAGAACAATATGGCGGCCGTCGCGCGTCGTGGAACTCGTCTCACGGATCAACTCAAGGCGCTCAAGGATCTCCTCTTTCTCAGACTCGATCCGCCCGTATTCCAAGAGCGTCTCGGCCGACGGGTTGAGAATGAGAATGCCCTTGTATCCGTCGAGTAGGATATTGTCCCCGCTGGTTAGCTTCTGGCAGATCCCGTGGAGGCCAACGATGGCCGGGATGTCCATCGAGCGGGCCATGATCGCCGTGTGGGACGTCTTGCTGCCAGTCTCAGTGGCGAATCCAAGAACTAAATCGCGATCAAGCTGAGCCGTATCCGAAGGCGTCAGGTTATGGGCGACGATGATGTGTGGAGCGGCGTGCGCGGAAGGGTTTCGCGGAGCCTTTCCGAGAAGGTTTCTCAGGACCCGTCTTGATACATCCTCGATATCGATCACGCGCTCGCGCAAATAGGGATCATCGATTTCTCCCAGCGTGCGGCAGTATCGCTCGGCGACCTGATGGAAGAGGTATTCGACGTTGCACTTCTCCCGCGCTAAACTGCGAAGCACCTCGTCGATCAGTGTGCGGTCCTCCACAACGAGAAGGTGCGCATCAAAAATGCTCGCATCGTTCGAGCCGATCGCATTGGCGATCCGTTGCTGGATCTCAAGAAGCTCGGCGCGGGTGGCGATCAGGGCCGACTCAAAACGGGCAATTTCTCCGGGGAGCTCGGAATCGTCGATCTTCCGGAGGGTAATCTCCTCATCTTCATCCCACTGGACGAGCACAGCAGCGTGAGCGATGCCCGGCGCAACGGGAATCCCCGTAAATCGCTGTTCCTCGTGGCTGGTGGGTTCCATGACAAGCAGTTCACCAGAATTTTCCCTCGGAGTAAATAGGCCATCCGCATCGGTCGCAGGGACCAAATCAAGAAAAAAATTCGTCAAATCGACCTCTTGCCAAGGCGCGCCGGGAGTGCATCATCGCGACCCATGGAACGTCTGAAAATCGGTGTGCTCGGCAGTGGGAAGGGGTCAAATTTTCGGGCGATCCTCGCCGAGATCCACGCCGGTCGGCTGGACGTCGATCCGGCTATTGTCGCGTCAGATTTTCCAGATTCTGGCATTCTCACTCTGGCGCGCGAGGCGGGTGTGCCGACCCATTTCATTAACGAGAAGAAGTTCCGGACAAAGCTCTCGACCGAGACCGAGGCTGCGCTTGTTGAGGCCCTCCACGCTGCGGGCGTCGAGATCGTCGTCCTCGCCGGCTACATGAGGATGGTGGGGGCGCCGATGCTCGAGGCATTTCCTCGGCGGATCATTAACATCCACCCGTCGCTTCTCCCAATGTTCCCGGGTCTTGAGGCATGGCGGCAGGCTCTCGTGGCGGGTGTGGAGAAAACCGGCTGCACCGTCCATTTTGTCGATGCCGGAATGGATACCGGTGAGATCATCGCGCAGACCGAAGTGCCTGTGCTCGCCAACGACACGGCAGAGTCTCTCCACGAAAGAATCCAAGTCGCCGAGCACCAGCTTTTCCCGGCGGTTGTCGCCCGATTTGCGTCACGGGAATTGCCATGAGCCGGTTCCGACTCTTCGATCTCAACGACGAGCAACAGCGCGCGGCGACTCACGAATCGGGACCGCTTCTCATCCTTGCTGGTGCGGGAACGGGAAAAACGCGAACGATTGTCGCGCGGATCACATGGCTCGTTGCCCAAGGCCTCGATCCTTCGCGCATTCTCGCCGTAACATTCACGAACAAGGCCGCGCGAGAGATGAAGGAAAGGATTTCCGACATGATTGGGACAGACAAAGCGTCCGAAATGACCGCAAGCACATTCCACGCTCTCTGCGTGCGGATTCTCCGGGCCGATGCGGATAAGCTGGGCTACAAAAATAACTTCAGCATTTTTGACGAGGGCGACCAGATGGGCTTGATCAAAAAGATCATCAACCGAGTGACCGCCCGCGACGAGAAACTCGATCCGAATCTCGCCAAGAACATGATCAGCAAAGCGAAGAACAATGGCTGGGCCGCGCCGAAGGATGAGGAAACGGTCATTGGCGCCGTCTATGCCCGCTACGATCAGGAGTTAAAGGCCCTGAACGCCATGGACTTTGATGACCTTCTCGTCCAAGCCGTCCGGCTCTTGAATGACCATGCCGAGGTCCGTGAGAAATGGCGCGGAAAATTCCAACACATGCTCGTCGACGAGTTTCAAGATACCAACCGCCTCCAGCTCGATCTCGTCAGTCTTCTGGCCTCCGGTGAGCCTCCGAATATCTGCGTGGTGGGAGATGACGACCAGAGCATCTACGGCTGGCGGGGGGCCGAGGTCACCAACATCCTTGAATTTGAAAAGCACTTTCGCGATCCGACCCTCATCCGCCTCGAACAGAACTACCGCAGCACGAACGCCATTCTCGGTGCGGCCAATCGCCTGATTAAAAATAACCCCCGCCGCCGCGGGAAAAATCTCTGGAGTTCCCAAGACGGAGGCGATCCCGTCCATATCATCTCTGTGCCCGATGACAAAAAGGAAGCGGAGTTTGTCATTAATGAAATCGGCGCTCTACGTGCTCCTGCCGGGCTTCCATGGGAACACTTTGCGATCATTTACCGGATGAACGCCCAGTCGCGATTGCTGGAGGAAAATCTCCGCCGCCTGCGCATTCCGTATCGCCTCGTTGGAGGCAAGAGCTTCTTCGACAGACGCGAGGTGAAGGACGTCCTTGCCACCATGTCATGCCTGATGAATTCAGCCGATGACGTGGCGTTGCTTCGGATCATCAACACCCCGCCCCGGGGCATCGGAGCATCGACCGTTGAGATTGCCCTGGACCGCAGCTCCGCGGCGCACTCCAGCCTTTTCGAGGCGCTCACTCACCCGGACTTCGCCGAGCAGGTCTCGCGGAAGACAGCCGAGGCGATTCGAGAGTTTGCGGCGAACCTCAGCGCCACACGTGTTCGGTTGCTGACTCCCGGAGCGGATGCTGCCCAGATCGTCTCGCAATTTCTCACGGAGGCAGGCTATTTCGAGGACCTGAAGCGCTCGTGCAAAACGCCTGAGGAGGCGCTCAATCGCGAGGCGGGCGTGAAGGAAGTTCTTCGCGCGCTCTCGGCTCACCAGAAGCGCTCCACGACCGGACTGCGCGGATTCCTCGACGACATGACGCTGGATCGCGAGAGGGATGAAGACAAAAAAGAAGAAGCTCGCGGGGTGACGCTCATCACGCTCCATGCTGCGAAAGGCCTCGAATTTCCGCACGTTTTCCTGATCGGAGCCGAAGATGGACTCCTGCCTCACGAGCGATCGAAATCGGAGGGAACCGTCGACGAGGAACGTCGGCTTTTTTACGTAGGAATCACCCGCGCGATGAAATCCCTGACGATCACCCACTCCCGGAATCGGACGAAATTCGGGAGTGCCATGTTCTGCCGGCCGAGCCCGTTTCTTGCGGAGATTGAAGGCGAAGGTGTGCTGTCCGAGGGTTATGAGGAAGTCGTCAACCGCCCGGTCGCAGAGGAAGATGTCGCGGCGAGCTTTGCCTCGATCCGGGAGATGCTTTCCCGCGACTGATCGCGCGCGCTATTCGCGCTCGTATGTCGCGATGGGTGCGAGTTTCCCCTCCGATACCACATAGATCCGCCGCCCATCCCGCGAAAAGGCGAGGCCTTCCGCTTGCTCAAGCCTGTGCGCGGGGAGCACGACCGGTTCTTTGGCAAAAGCCTCGGCCCACGACTCGCCATCCGCACGGTGGAAAACAAAGACCCGGGCATACGTCAAAACCGCTGCCGACTTGCCGTCGGGGCTCAATGCCAATCCGGTCGGTTGGCTGGCGTAGGGGCCGGCGAGGACGCCAGCTCGCGGCAGGTTCACGGGACCGATCCGCCTCGCCACCAAGACCCTCCCAGCACCGCTCGGACGCAGGGGCAATTCATAAAGAACTGGTGGCCATGTGCGCTTGGATAAAAGAAGGATCTTCTCATCCCGCACACTCGCAGCAACGGATTCGCAATCGCGTGGCCCGTCCTCGTAACGAAACCGGATTGTCCACGCGGGCGCGACGGCGCCAGCAATGCGGCCGGAGCGGATATCTGGCTCAGGAACGATATGAATCGAGCAACTCGAGCGGAACGCCGCATTGTCACCCGTGTCGGCAACCAGCAAATAGGGAACGCCGTCGAGGACGAAGGAATCCAGATCCTCCCAGTCCACATTGGGGACTCCCGAAACTCCAAGAGTCCCATGAGCACCGCCGAGATCGTCCATGAGGTGAAGGTTTCCGGCCGCTCCGCTATCATTGATCGCCCAGAAAAATGAGCGATCCCGCTGCGACGCAGCCAGCCCACTGGCTTCGCGCAAGCCGCCGTCGCGGAGGTTCCAGCGCTCTTTGGAGAGCCGAAAGCTGTCGCCAGCGCATGCCGTGGTGATCGCAGCGATCAGAATTCCCGTCGTAAGCTTCATTCCTCGATATCAATCAACTTCTGCGAATCCCCTCGAGCAGAAGTGACACGGTGTGTTTACCTGCCTCGCGCAGGACTTTGGGGCTGGAGAGGTTCAGGCCGACGGTCAGCGAGAGCGTATGGCGGTTCGAAAAATAGACGAGGCAAAGCCCGATCAGGCTGATGAGCACAAGGCGGGCATCAAGGTCAGCACGAAACTCCCCAGATTTTGCGCCCTCGAGCAGAATGCTGTCGAGATAACCCAAAATCGGACTTTTGCTGACGGTCTTCCCGACGAGTGCGAGATGGCGTCCCTCTTGAAGGTTCTCCCATAAGAGCAACCGGACAAACTCGGGATGGGACATCAGAAAACTAAAATACGTTTCCACAATCGCAGCGATGGCCTCGTCCGGTTTTTGCCCATTCCCGCAAGGTGCAAAAAACTTTTCTTCAAACATTTGGAGTTCCTCAAAAACGCGCGTCAACACCGCTCCGTAGAGCCCCTCCTTGTTTCCGAAGTAGTGGTAGACCATGCGTTTGTTGACGCCGGCCGCATTGACGATAGCGTCGACCGTCACGCCGTCATAGCCGGCTGCCGCAAAGAGTCGCCTGGCCTCGCTCAAGAGCCGCTCGCGGACACCGGAAGAAATTTTTATGGCGGAGTCGGGCCTCAATTTTGTTTCTGAAAAAACCCAACGGCCGTCACCAGATCCATTGCCCTCTGGAGCACTGTATCTCGGAGGGTGGGGCGGTTGAGATCAGCCTTCGAGGCTGCCGCGCCCTCAATCTCCGGATTGGTATTGGCGACGAGGGCAGCCTCGTTCAGTCGTACCTTTTCCACCTCGAAGACGAATTGCCCGACGCCCTTCTCGCGGCTTTGCGAAAAGATCTCCTGGAGCACATCCGGCGCGAGCGAAACGGCGATGTCTGGTCTCACTCCATCGGGGAAAATAACCCCTCCGTCGGGGAGCATGACCTGCGAGACGGCGACACGAAGTTTTTTTCCGCCATCGATCGGGAACTCGGCGAACTCTACCGCCTCACCCGCAGTATCTGTCCCGACAATCATCGCGCGGGCATTGATCCGAAGCGTCGCCGCCAAGGCTTCAGCCGCACCCGCCGTATCCCCGTCGACAAGCACGACGAGCAGACCGGTGAAGAGCGGCTTTTGGTCGGAGGTCAGGATCCGCTCCTGTTTCGCGCTGGGTTTTTGGATCGTGAAGAGAATTTTTCCGGTCGGGCAAAATCTCCGCGCGAAGTCCGCCGCCGCATCAAATTCGCTGCCCGGCAGCACGGCGCGAAGGTCAAGAATCACGGCAGGAAGGCGTTTTTCCGCAAAGCTCGCCAACGCCGTATCAACCTGCCCGAGCGTGGCCGCATCCAGCGTGCCGGGGCGGATATACCCGGCGCGATCGTCGAGGATCTCGGCGAGGTAGGGAATGGCTGGGCTGCCTGGATCGGGATCGTTTGCGGAGAGAATCATCACGCCGGGGGCCAACCGCCGGATCATTCCCTCCAGGAGGGCCCGCTGGCGCGATGGTTCGTCAAGAGAGGCCGGCGCAAGGAAATTTGATTGCAAGGCATCCATCGCCTTCTGGATTTGCGCGGGCTCGAGGCTGTTGATCGTTTCGCGAAGCGTATGCGGAGCGACCGGTGCGGGAGCTCCCGGATCGGCATGGACGGCCATGGCGAAGGCGAAGAAAAGAAAAGACTTCATGCGATGGGAAGGACCGCGCCAATATCATTCCGGCGCTGGAGTCCGTCAAACGAGATCCGGTCAGCAGCAGCATAGGCCGCTGCACGGGCTTCTCCGAGCCCGGTTCCGACCGCCGTCACGCCGAGCACACGCCCTCCGGACGTCAAGATTCCAGACGCCCCCTGTTTCGTGCCGGCATGAAAAACCTTCACCCCGGGAAGTGTCTCCGCATGGGCAATTCCCCGGATTGGCCGACCTTTCTCCACCGGCCCCGGATACCCGCCCGAAGCAAGAATCACACAGACGGCGGCCGACTCCTCCCAGTCGGGTTGCTGGAGGGCCAGTGTTCCATCACAGCATGACTCCAAAAGCGGGACGAGGTCGGAGGAGATCCTTCGCACCAGCACCTGAGTCTCGGGATCGCCCCAACGGCAATTAAACTCGAGGACCTTCGGGCCCTCCGGCGTGAGCATGAGACCGGGGAAAAGCATTCCGCGGAATGTCAGCCCGTCTGCTTGGATTCCGGCAAGGAATCGGTCGAGGACTTCTGACTTGACGCGCTCGCGCAAGATTCCATCGAGAGATCCGGACGGGCTGATCGTCCCCATTCCGCCCGTATTCGGTCCGCTGTCGCCATCAAAGATCCGTTTGTGGTCGCGGCAATCTGGGAACAGGAGAAAGTCCGTCCCGTCAACGAGCGCATGGATCGAGCACTCGACCCCGGTGAGAAATTCCTCGATCAGCACCTTGCTCCCGGCAGCCCCGAAAACGCCGGCGTCGAGACAGCGGTAGATCGCGAGGCCGGCCTCCCATGGCGTTTCGGCAATAATGACTCCCTTGCCCAGTGCCAGCCCGTCAGCCTTGATCACCACGGGATATTTGGCTTGGCGACACCAAGCATGAGCTTCGAGGCTGTCGGTGAATTCCGCCGACGCGGCAGTAGGAATTCCGTGACGGCGCATAAAATCTTTTGCAAACGATTTCGACGACTCGAGCCGCGCCGCGCTGGCCGATGGGCCAAAAATCTTTAGTCCGGCGGCTTCGAAGGCATCAACGATTCCGGCGGCCAGCGCGTCATCAGGGCCGACAACGGTTAGCCCGATCTGCTTCGATTTTGCAAAATCCACCAACCCGGCAATGTCGTCTGCTGCGAGGTCGACATTCTCTGCCAGATCCGCCGTGCCAGCATTCCCCGGCGCGCAGTAGATCTTCGAGACCTTCGGCGATTGATCGAGTTTCCATGCCAGCGCGTGCTCGCGGCCGCCCGACCCGATGATGAGAATTTCCATCGCTAAGAGCCGAATAAAACGGTGGTGGTCTGGAGTGGCAGGATCTCGCGGGACAGGACGACGGAGCGACCGGGAACGCTGTGGATCCGTCCGGTCGTCCAGCTTCCGGCACCCCGACCCATCGGGATCACCAGGCGCGGGCGAAGTTGCGCCAGCACGGTCTCGCGTTCATCTGGCGAGAGGGACCCGCCGACCGGGACGAAGAGCACGTCGACCGAGCCGATTTGGGAAACTTGATCCGGGGTGAGCGAACGGACGAGCGACCCGAGGAAACAAAACCGCACGCTATCCATCGTCCATGCAAAAACGATGTTCATTCCCTCCACGACCTCCTTTTCCGGATCGGTGAATGTCGGCACCCCTCGGATTCGGATGCCTGAAGAGTTGTTCATTCCCATGGCGACACTTCCGCGGAAGACCGCGGGTTGGTTATCAACGCCATCGATGTTGTTCGCGTCGGGCCGCTCGTGACTCACGAGAATGATATCCGGATTCAGCGAGCCCGGCAACGAACGGCCATTCGTCCCGGCCACATACGGATCGGTCAGAATCGAAGTGCCAATCGAGGAGGAAATCCGGAAGCTTTGATTGCCCAGCCAGTCGACGCGGACTTGCCGCGGCGCCGTCGATGACGTGGTGGCTTGCCGTCCGCCACATGCCACCAGCCCAGCCGCGAGGCCGACCAGAAGACAAATCCGAATGCCGCGTGCGATCACGGTCAGACTTTCAGTTGAACGCCCAAGTCCCCGATCCGGCTGATCGTCAAGCCCTGCAGCGCGGGCACGGAAGCAGCCATTTGATGGAATACGTCCTCGATCGAGTAGACCCCGTTCGTGCCAGATACAGCTTGGCCCAGATCACGGAGGATCTCCCAATCATCACGCGCCATTCCTGGGGGTTGGATGGCTTGGTTGAGGCGTTGAAGTCGGCCTTTGATGTTGATCATCGATCCGCGCTTTTCTGCTGCGGCGCTGGATGCGAGCACGATCGAAGCTCTGCGTGTCGTCTCGTTCTCAAGAATTCCCATCGCGATCAAATTTTCGAGCTTCGCGAGGTCGTCTGCCGGGATCCCGCAATCCACGGCATCCTCGCCGAGGACGAGCAGGCTGGTGATCGCGCCGGATGCGACGCCCTGTGCGATGGCTGGGAGCCGGCCCGTCGCCACGCCAAGTAATTTTGCCCCACCCGTGTTCGGATTTCCATCGTCGGAGACAAGGAACCCATCGCCTTTTTGCGGGCGAGGGAGAATGTCGATATTCACGACCCCGAGCGAATCCGCGAGACGCTTCGTGAGGAAAAGTTCTTCATTCGTCATTCTTGCCGAAGCAATGATCGCAAGTTCCCCAGGTCGGCAGCTCTTGAGCTTCTCTGCGGCAGCAGCCAGCGCGACGGCCCACTTTGCTGGCGCCTCGACTCCTCGCGCCCGTGGCTCTTTCAGCCGCGCATCACTGTGGAGATAATGAAAATTCAAACGATGGCTGTCGGGCATCCAGCACGAGTTCACGAAATCGTTCTCCCGCGGCGTGATCCGATAGACCACGTTTTCGCGGCTGGAAATCAGGATGTTTGACCCCGTGCCGCAAGTCACGTCGATGCTCTTGGTTTCTTTCAAAAACCAGACCCGCATTTTAAATCGAAAATCCTTACTCGTCAGCGCGCCCACCGGGCAAATATCGACCGTGTTGAGCGAATAGTTGCTGTCGAGCCGCTTGCCGGGATAAACCGAGAGTGTCGTGTCGCTGCCGCGGTTCAGGAATCCCAGCACGTCATCGTGGGCGATTTCCTGCATGAAACGAATGCACCGCGAACACATGATGCACCGCTCGTCATCGAGGACGATTCGGTCTCCGAGATCGACGCGCTTTGGTTTTTTGACCTTCTCTTCATGGAAACGCGACTCGCCTTTGCCGAACTCGACGGAAAATTCCTGCAACCGGCACTCGCCAGCCTGATCGCAGATCGGGCAGTCCAGCGGATGGTTGATGAGGAGAAATTCCATCACGCCATTCCGGCATTCCTCGACCATCGGCGACGATGTCTTCACTCCCATGCCCTCGCTGACCTCGGTTGCGCAGGAGATCGCCGGCCTTGGGCCCCACGCGATCTCCGGGCGTCCGTCCGCGCCAGTGACGGGCTTCCGGTCGGGCGTCATTTTCGGCATCCCGAGCTCAACGAGACACATCCGGCAGTTCCCCGGCGAGCTCAGCTTCGGATGGTAGCAATAATGCGGGATGAATTTTCCGCTCTTCATGCAAGCCTCGATGAGGCGGGTCCCTTTCGGAAACTGCCGCCACTCGCCGTCCACCTGCACGTTTACCATTGCCACTTCCGTCGCCGTCTCAGTCATATTCGCAAAATTTTTCTTTCTTATGAAGCATTCGCCCGCCGAGGCGATTTCGATGCGTCAACGTATCAACGGCGGCGAGCCCTTGGGCAAGAAAAACCGATAGTTTCGCTGCCGGGCGGGCAAATTCTCCGGCCGCCGCAAAATTCTTCTGAGCCGGAAGTTGCCGAACGCCCGGGAGTCTGCTTAATCTCTGCGACTTATCTCCCTATGAGCACCTCCATCGAATCCCATCTCGTCGAAAAGCGCGTCTTCAAACCTGCGAAGGACTTTTCGAAAAAGTCGCGCATCTCCTCCTTCGCCGAATACAAAAAAATCCACGCGGCCTCGATCAAGTCGCCGGAAAAGTTCTGGGCTCGCGAAGCGGCTGATCTCGTGTGGCAGAAAAAGTGGTCGAAGGTCCTCGATTGGAAAACTCCCTTCGCGAAGTGGTTCGTCGGCGGGAAGATCAATGCGAGTGAGAATTGCCTCGATCGCCATCTCGCCGGACCTCGCCGGAACAAAGCGGCGATCATCTGGGAGGGAGAACCCGGCGAGCGCCGCACACTCACTTACCACCAACTCCATCGTGAAGTTTGCATCTTCGCAAACGTCCTCAAGCGCAACGGTGTCAAATCCGGCGACCGGGTTGTCATCTACATGCCGCTCATCCCGGAAGCCGTCGTGGCCATGCTGGCCTGCGCGCGCCTCGGGGCTGTCCACAGCGTGATCTTCGGAGGCTTCAGCAGCGAGAGCATTAAGGATCGCATTCAGGATAGTGGGGCGACCGTCGTGGTGACGGCCGACGGAGGTTACCGCCGCGGACAGATCGTCAGCCTGAAGCAAAATGTCGATCACGCGCTGGACGGGGACAAGCAAGTCCGGCGAGTCATTGTTTTTCGCCGCACCCACCTCGACATCCATATCCAAGAGGGCCGCGATGTCTGGTGGCACCGGGAAGCGGAATACGTCAGCGCCGATTGCCCGCCCCACCCGGTGGACAGCGAGCACCCGCTTTTCATTCTCTACACGAGCGGATCCACGGGCAAGCCGAAGGGGATTCTCCACACGACTGGCGGATATCTCACTGGCACGGCGAGCACGACAAAATACGTCTTCGACCTTCGTGAGGAAGACGTCTACTGGTGCACGGCCGATGTCGGCTGGATCACAGGCCATAGTTATTTGGTCTACGGGCCGCTCGCCAATGGCGCGACCTGCGTTCTTTACGAGGGAGCTCCGAACTGGCCGGAACCGGATCGCTTTTGGAAGATCATCGCGGAATTTGGCGTCACGATTCTTTACACGGCACCCACCGCCATCCGTGCGTTCATGAAATGGGGCGACGAGTGGCCGAAAAAACACGACCTCTCCTCACTCCGCCTTCTCGGCACCGTTGGCGAACCGATCAATCCGGAGGCATGGATGTGGTATCATAAGCACATCGGAGCCGGACGATGCCCGATCGTGGATACTTGGTGGCAGACCGAGACCGGCGCGATCATGATCACTCCGCTTCCCGGCGCGACCCCGCTCAAGCCCGGCACGGCGACCTTGCCGTTTTTTGGAATCGATGCGGCGATTGTCGATGACGACGGACGCGAGGTCGGCCCGAACGAGGGAGGGAAACTCGTCATCCGCAAGCCATGGCCAGCCATGCTCCGCTCGATCTACGGCGACAAGCCGCGCTACCGCAAACAATATTGGAGCGAGGTGAAAGGATGCTATTTCACGGGCGACGGTGCCCGCCGCGACAAGGATGGATATTTTTGGATCGTGGGACGCATCGACGACGTTCTCAATGTCGCCGGCCACCGCCTCGGCACGGCCGAAGTCGAGAGCGCACTCGTTTCGCACCCCGATGTGGCCGAAGCCGCAGTGGTGGGCCGACCGGATGAGCTCAAGGGCCAGGCCGTCGTGGCTTTCGTCACGCTCCTCACCGGCCACAAAGCCAGCAAGGAACTCGCCGACAAACTCCGCCGCCACGTCGCCCACGCCATTGGACCGATTGCGAAGCCGGACGATATCCGCTTCGCCGAGGGCCTTCCCAAGACGCGCAGCGGCAAGATCATGCGCCGACTCCTCAAGCAAATCGCTTCCGGCTCGGCGATCACCGGCGACACGACGACACTCGAGGACTTTAGCGTGCTGACGAAGCTCGGCTCGGCTCAGGAATGACCGTTCGCGCCACGCTACTCGCTCTCGCGCTTGGCGTGGCGCCCGTTTGCGGGGAGTGGACGCTCGCCTCTTCGGATGTTCTTGCGACACCGTCCCGCGGACTCTCCGTCTGCGAGGCGCGGGTCGCCGACGGACAACGGCAGGCCACGCTCACCGCCATCCTCTTTAGCGAAAAATCTCACGGCCTCCGCGTGATCGACAGCCCAGATCCTGGGCGGACTCGGATGGCGGATGTTTTCCCGCCGATGGGAATCGTCGCCGGGGTCAATGGCGGATATTTTCACGACGACCTCCGCCCGGTCGGTCTCGTCGTGGCGGGGGGGCAGCAGATCCATGGATTCGAGAAAGCCAAGCTCCTCAGCGGCATCCTCACCGTGCGCCCGGGAAAGATTGAAATCGTCCGGTCGAGCCAGTTTCAGCCGGGGAAAAATCTGCGCGAGGCACTCCAGTGCGGCCCGATGCTCGTCGATGATGGTCAGCCTGCCAACGGCCTCAACGCCGAGCGCACCGCCCGCCGAACCGTCGTCACTACCGACAGCCGAGGCCGATGGGCGCTCATCTACCTGACATCCGTCTCACTCGCCGATGCCGCCAAAATCCTCCTCATTCCCGGAATCTTCGGAGACTGGACGCCAGTCACCGCCCTCAACCTCGATGGCGGCGGATCCAGCGGACTCTGGGCAAACGCCGAGCCAATGCCGATCTCCCGCCCGGAGTTCAGCCACGTCCGCAACTACCTCGGCGTCGTGCCGAAGTAAGAATCCGAGCGAGCGATCTGCAAAATCGCTCCAAGAGCCTCGGGGCATCCTCCCGAAGCTCTATTGTCGATTGCATTTTCGTCGTCGCATCGCGAAACCACGCGTCGGCACCGGATTTGATTTTTAAAATCATTCAGCACTCGCTAAGGTCTCCGAAATCGAGATGCAAGATACCCTACAGACCGACCTTTTTCCGGAGTCAAGGCTCTCGGTGGATGCGCTCAGCATTTTTTCTGATGCTCCCGCTGAAGATCGCGGTGCGGTTCACACGCGTCCAGAGGTCGCCGAATTCGTTCTTGATGCCGTCGGGTGGACCGAGGCGACCAACTTGGAATCATGCCGGCTTTTGGAGCCTTCGGCAGGCGAGGGGGATTTTCTAATACCTGCTGTCGAGCGACTGATATCACGGGTTCAGCCGAACGACTTGACGATTTCCCGTTGCATCCGAGCGGTTGAGGTGAACTCCGAGGCACTGCATGCCTGTCAGGAACGGGTGGAAACGCTCCTCATGGAACATGGCTGGAGGGCGGACTCTGTCAGATCGCTCCTGAGCGAATGGCTCCTGCACGACGATTTTTTATCGGTGCCGCTAGAAAGCACTTTTTCACATATCGTGGGCAACCCCCCCTACATCCGCCTGGAAAACCTTCCGAAAAATTTACTCAGGGCCTACCGAGCCCGATGGCGTTCACTTTTTGATCGCGCGGACCTCTATGTTGCCTTTATTGAGAAATCTCTCGAACTTTTGCAGCGCGATGGCCGCCTTGGGTTTATCTGTGCCGACCGGTGGATGAAGAACCGCTATGGTGGGCCATTACGGGGCATCGTGGCGGACGGATTTCACTTGGAATCCTACGTCGATTTTACGGGTTGTCCGGCGTTCTTCGACGAAGTGGATGCCTATCCGGCCGTAACCGTTATTCGTAAGGGGAAAGGAGATACAACCAGTGCAGCCTTTCGTCCGGCGATTACGAGGGAGACGCTCGTCCCCTTGGCGAAGGCGCTTGCATCAAGTTCAAAACACCCGGAGGTCACCCATCTCTCCGGAATTTGCCGCAGTGATCGGCCATGGTCGTTCAATGAAAATGGTGGGATGCCCATCATTCGAAAATTGGAGGCCAATTTCCCTGCTTTGGAACATGCCGACTGCAAAGTTGGGATCGGAGTTGCTACTGGAGCAGACGCGATTTTTATCGGTTCCGACACCGCCTTGGACGTCGAATCGGAACGCAAAATGCCGCTCGTGACGACAAAGGATATCCGCCATGGCCGTGTCGAATGGGGTGGGCTGTTCGTGCTAAATCCCTTTGAGTCGGATGGCCGCATTGTCGATCCCGGAGACTATCCAAAATTCCAAGCCTACATCGAACGCCATCGCGAATTGATCCAGAGGAGAAATGTGGCTGGTCGAAATCCCAATAGCTGGTTCCGAACCATTGATCGTATTCACGCCCCGCTGGCCACCACGCCCAAACTTCTCATTCCCGACATTAAAGGCTCCGCTCACGTCGTTTTCGAATCTGGTCATTACTATCCGCACCACAACTTATACTTTGTGACATCGGAATCTTGGGATTTACAAATACTCCAGATCGTCTTGAGCAGTCGCGTGGCCCACGCATTCATCGCCGCCTACAGTCCGCGGATGCGTGGCAATTTCCTTCGCTTTCAGGCCCAGTATCTTCGCCGCATTCGGATCCCACGGTTTGTCGAATTGGATAAGAACCTTAAAACGGAAGCTCTCGCTGCGGCGCGTTCGTTGTCGCAGGACGAACGGGATCGGGTGGTTCAAAAACTCTACAACCTGAGCGAAAGCGAGTGGGATCAGCTTTGTCCCCGGATTGTAACTGCATAAGTCATGGCTTCAGCATTAATCAACTATGAAGAGCGGCTGCGACAAGCCGTTCGGTTTTTCTGGAGGGGCAGACGGGATGCAGTCAAGAAACAGCAGGCAACGGGAAGAGTAGATCAGGGAAACAGGGGAGCTGTTACTGGAGGAAAGAACCTCGATGCATTTCGCGACATGATTGTCGATGTCGTGAGTCGCTACGGTCCTGAAGGATGTGAAGTGCATCGTGGCAAAACGATGGTCGTTCTGCCGGGATTCTTCCGACCCACGAAGCAATGGGATCTCCTCATTGTATTTCAGCAGCGACTCCTGGCTGCCTTCGAACTAAAGTCGCTTTGCGGTCCGTCTTTTGGAAACAATGCCAACAATCGCTGTGAAGAGGCCATTGGCAGTGGATACGATTTTCGAAAAGCGCAGAGCGAAGGCCTTTTCGGTCGAGGGGCTTCCCCATTCCTTGGCTACTTCATTTTTGTCGAGGACTCGAGCGGTTCCCGTGAACCCGTTAGTGCGAAGTCCCCGCACTTTCCAACGGACCGAGACTTCCACGCGTCGTCCTACCAGAAACGGATGAAAATCCTTTGCGAGCGAATGGTTGAACAACAACTCTACTCCTCCGCATCTGTTCTCGTGGCGCCGAATGAGACAAAATCCGGCGACTATTCCGATCTTTCGAACCAAACGGCGTTTCGGTTCCTGCTATCCCGTCTCGCCGGACACCTTGCCAGCGAGGCAGACTTGTCCGGTCGGGAGGGAGCGGGATTCAAAGACCAACCAGCGGTTTACGAGAGTGGTTCGATCCTTGCTGGCGAATGGTTCACGCCGGTCGAGTCTTCGGATGAGGACTCAAATTAGTCGACGTGTTCCTCGAAGTGTGACCGATTCTGGGGCGCGATCTTCGAGGATCCGCCTATTGGCTGCGTCTCGAGGTTTTTGATGGGCATCACCGCGAATTTATGGTGAGTCATGAGAGATATGATTCGTGCAATTTTCGCTAGTCTCGCCTGCGTTCTTACGTTCACTTCTTGCAGTTCGGTGGGAGTCTATTCGGTGCAGAGCAACTCTGCGCGCCTTCGCGAGGCTCCTTCGCGGATTTGGGTGGAACGTTTCACGGCTCCGCTGTCTGCCTTTCAGCTTGGTGAGCGCTCGGCGAGTGAGAAGCGCGTTCTTCGGGATCAGATCGTTGGCAATCTCGCCCAGAGCACGGCGGCTCACATCCGCGTCCATGCGGCGAATGCTTCGGTCAAGGGACCTACAAGCAAGATTGCCCTGGGAGCGTGGCTTGTTCGGGGTCAAATCAACCGCGTGGATCAGGGGAGTCGCGCCCTCCGTGCCGGGATCGGCCTTGGCGTGGGACGGACAGAAATGCGAACAAGCGTCTCGGTGTTCCGGGTGACCGAATCTGGCCTCGTGCCGCTCCTGCGGTTTAACACGACGGGTAATTCAGGCCTCGAGCCCGGCGCAGCCTTGGGAATCGCGACCGGTGGAGCCAGCGCGGCTGTTGCCGTCGCCAACGCGGGTTTGGGCAGCATTCCCGGGGTTAGCACCGATGTCGATCGCACGTCCTATGAGATCGCCGCTGTCCTTTCCGTCTTTCTCCAACAGAACGGCCTTTTGGGAAGCTCGCGGACAGCCATTCAGCCGAATATGAGGGGGCAATTACCGACAACGGTCAATTTGAACCGCGCCATCCCGGCTCCGCTGAGAACCCAATAAGTTCGCGGTCATTTAAAAATCGAAATTATCATTGCGCCGATCCTCGCCTTTGATATTCTATCCTACTTTTCCCATGCCAAAATCTATCGCTCGCAGCAAAACGCGCAAATCTGTAGCCAAGCGCTTCAAGGTCACCGGGACCGGCAAACTTCTGCGTTCCAAGAGCAGTCGGCGGCACTTGCTGGCCTCGAAGAGCTCGAAACGCAAACGCAAAATGGCCAAGGCCACGTTGGTCCACGTTTCCGACGTGCCACGCATCAAGGCCTGCCTGCCGTTCCACAACTGACAGCAACCCAATTTCGATCCCACGGACTTCCCTTGCGCTAGCGAGGGATACGGAGCCGGCGAGTCCCGGGATCACCACGAAACGAACAGCCGCTCCAAGGAGACCCTGTGAAAACGGGGTAAAACAACATGCCAAGAGCAACCAATGCTCCCGCCAGCCGCGCACGCCGCAAACGCGTGATCGATGCCTCGAAAGGGTATCGCGGCCGCCGTTCCAAACTCTTCCGCTACGCAAAAGATGCGCAGATGAAGGGGAAATACTGGGCCTACCGTGACCGGAAGACCCGCAAGCGCAGCTTCCGCGCCCTCTGGATCACCCGCCTCAACGCGGCGGTCCGCGCGCAAGGCCTCACCTACAGCCGGTTTATCCAAGGGTTGAAGATCGCGAACATTACGATTGACCGGAAGGTTCTCTCGGACATCGCGATCCAAGACGAGGCGACATTTCAAAAGATTGCAGCGAAAGCCACCGAGGCACTTGCCACGGCAGTGACTTCGGTCCCGGCCAAGAAGTAGTCTTTCCGCGAGGCGAGGGGGAATGGGGAGGTGACGGAGGTTGCCTCACCGCCCTCCGCTCCAGCACAATTTCCGAACGATGACTTCGCAGATTGAGGTTTTGCGCGACGAGGCGCTCGCAGCGATTGCTGCGGCGAAAGATCGGCCTGCTCTCGACGCAGCCCGTGTGCGATTCCTTGGAAAAAGCGGGGCCGTGACGGCACTCAGCGAAGGCATGAGGAACGTTCCCAAGGAGGAACGTCCGCAGATCGGGAAACTGCTGAATGAACTTCGTGAGGTGGTGACGTCTGGCATCGAATCCCGCGAGCTCGCTCTGCTCGAGGAAGCCGATGCCGAGGCGATCCGTTCCCTCGACGTGACCCTTCCTGGAACTGGCGGTGGCTCGGGCAGCCTCCACCCGCTCACTCAGCTCATGGATCGTGCGGTGCGGTCATTCCGCCGGATGGGGTTCGCCATTGCCGACGGTCCGGACATCGAGACCGAGTGGCATTGTTTCGATGCACTCAATACGCCGCCCGACCACCCGGCTCGCAACGAGCAAGATACATTCTATTTGCCGGATGGACGCCTTCTCCGATCGCACACGTCGACGATCCAGATTCGGGTGATGGAGACCACGCCTCCCCCGGTTCGCATCATCGCGCCCGGATCTGCCTACCGTCGGGACGAAGTTGATGCCACGCACCTGGCGCAGTTCACCCAGATGGAAGGCCTCTACGTTGCCGAGAATGTGAGCCTCGCGGATCTCAAGGGCACGTTGGAATTTTTCTTTCGCGAACTCTTCGGGCCCGAGACCGATCTGCAATTTCGCCCTCACTTTTTTCCGTTTACCGAACCGAGCTACGAGATCGATATTCGCACCGAAGCCCTCGGCAACCAATGGATGGAGCTCGCGGGCTGCGGCATGGTCGATCCAGCCGTCTTTGAAGCCATTTGTGAGCGCCGTGGCGACCGACTTTACGACCCGGAAGTCGTTAGCGGATTTGCGTTTGGCTTTGGCTTGGACCGCCTCGCCATGAACCTCGCCAAGATCCCGGATATCCGCATGCTCGTTGAAAACGACCTGCGATTTCTTAAGCAGTTTTGACCGGATCCGGAGCGCCTTTCGGCTGAAACTGCTCGTGGCGTAGAATAGCCAGTTCGCAGGCAGCTTGGGCATCGGAAGGGAGTTCAGGCGGGAACCTTGCGGAGGATCGCTTCCACTTGGCCAGCCACTCGGCGCCAAGAAGCTCGTGATGGCTGCGGACGGCCGGGGCCGTGAGAGCGATGGTGGTCTCAGATTTTTCTCCGGCATTCCGGCCGCGGGCGACATGGAATCCCGCCGCGAGCATCGCCACCCGCGTCGCTGTCGAGCACGTGTAGGTGAAGAGTCCGACACTCCGCTCACGGCACGCAGCGAAGAGGCGGCGGAATGTGTCGAGCGTCCACGACTCGGCATTGGTTTTGCCGGAGAACATGTCGTAAAAAATGATATCTGGCGGATGCGGGGCGTCGGCGAGCGTGGTCGGGAAGCTGCCCGGAACAAGCGTCCACGCCAGGCCCGGGTGGGTCTTTGACTGCCACTCGCCGGCTTTCAAAATCCCCGAGGGCGCACTGTGGCGGAGATAGTGGAAGACGTCGTTATTGCGAAGGGCGAGACGAAGCGAATCGAGATCATTCTCGAAGCTCACGATGTGCAATTCGCGGACCGGCCGGTCAGCGGATTCCACGCAATCGATCGCCGCCATGGCATTCGCACCGGCCCCGAGGCCGACATCCCAGATGACGAGCGGGCCGGCTTCATGCTCGAGCAAAAGCTCGGCGAGCCTCGACTGCTCGATGTAAAGCGCCTTAGCCTCCTCCATCGGCGGCGTGCGCGAGTGCATGATCTCCCCGGAGGGATTATGCCGGATACTCGCGAAGCCCTCGCGAGCGATGTGGATTTCGTAATCTCCGAGGATCCGGCGCTTCGGCCGCTTGGGAGGATGCGGGATCACGGGATTATCGAGATCCTCCTCGTGAAGCACGGTCCGCTTCTCCCGATAGAGATCGAGAAATTGACCGCTGAAAATACTCGCGCGAATCTCGCGCATGAGCTGGTGATAAAAGTGGATGTTGTGTTTGCCGAGCAATTGCCAGCCGAGTGTTTCGCGGGCCTTCGTGAGATGGTGCAGATACGCGCGGGAGTAGCGAAGGCACGTCGGGCACTCGCAGGCTGGATCGAGCTTCTCGGAGGAGAATTTATAGACGCTCCGTCGCAATTGAAGGAATCCCCGCGAAGTAAATGCACCGCCGCGCTGCGCGACTTGCGTGGGGATGATGCAGTCGAACATGTCGACCCCGCGGTGCACGGCCTCCAAAATATCCAGCGGTGTGCCCACCCCCATCAGATAACGCGGCTTGTCAGCTGGCAGGAGCTGGGCGGTAAAGCCGCACATGTCTTCGCGTTCGTTCTTGGATTCTCCGACGGCGAGGCCGCCAATGGCAAATCCATCAAATGCCATCTCAGCCAGGCCCAGAGCACTCTCACGACGCAGTTCCGGATACAGGGCTCCCTGTGCGATGCCAAACATCGCCTGCGGCGAGTCGCCCCGCGCAGCGAGGCTGCGGGCGGCCCATCGGTGAGTCAGTTCCAGCGCGGCTTGGGCCGTGCTTTTATCGGCTGTCGAGGCAACGCATTGGTCGAGCGCCATCATGATATCGCTGCCGATGGCGACTTGGGTCTCGATGCTCAACTCGGGGCTCAGGAGAATCGAACGCCCATCGAGATAGCTCTGGAACACCGCGCCCTCCTCGGTGAGGAGACGTGAGTGCGGAAGTGAGAAAATCTGGTATCCGCCGGAATCGGTCAGCACAGATCGTTTCCAGCTCATGAACTCATGGATGCCACCCATCTGGCGGAAAACGTCCGGGCCGGGACGGAGAAGGAGATGGTAGGTATTCGCCAAAAGAATCTGCGAGCCAGAGTCCTCCAGCGTTTGGGGCAACTGGGCTTTGACGGTGGCCTGTGTGCCCACGGGCATGAAAAGTGGCGTGAGCACCTCATTGTGCAGTGTGCGAAAAGTGCCGGCCCTCGCCTCCGAGCCGTCAGCCCGGGCATTGATGTGGAAATCCAGACGGGATGTCATCACGCGGCAAAGTCGATCACAGCCTTGCGGCGCGAAGGTCATCCGCGGTGAGCAAAGCGGCGGATTTGATCAGTCGACAGAATTCCTTCTTGCTCACCTCATGGTGGGTTCCGTCGTGGGTTCGGATATCCGGGAGCGCTTTGTAGGCGACCGAGAGACGCTCCAAGCGGACGATGCGAAGGAATCCCTCGGGGCTTTTCCAGACCTGATCCTGTTGAAGTTTTGGAATATTCGGCATGTTAATTTTCGGGTGTCTGCCAGATCAACCGCACGGCATCGAGGCGGACGGGGGCCTCAGTGATTCGGGTCTCAAGATCATTTGCCTGCGTCTCCAAGAGTGTGATCTCGTCTTCGCGGATGTGGTCGTTAATTTTTTTAAGGTCCCGCAACCGTTCGATTTCCCCGCCGAGCGTGGACCGCACTTTTTGGATGGCTTGGCCGGTCATCAAGGAGGCGCGCTCGGTCGCATGCTGGCGGCATTTTTCGAGCATGGCGGGTACCAGCTTGTTCTTGATGCGGGCATTGTCGAGGAGAGGGAAAATCGAGCCGGCCTCCAGATCATCGGCGGAGAGGTTGATGTCGGCGGAGACGTCTTGTCCGGCCGCGTCGGTGACGATCCGAATCGGGGTTGCTGGAAGAAATCGATCAGCGTGGAGTGCTGGCGGCGCGACGGGCTCGAGAACGAAAACTGTCTCAAGGAAAATCCCCTGTTTGCCTTTTCCTTTCCAAATCGCAAACGCGCTGGACCCCGAACCCGAGCCGAGCATGAGGTCGATCGCTCCTGTAACAATCGGGTGATCCCAAGTAAGAAACCCGATCTCTTCGCGGCTCAGGGCTTTTCGCCGATCGCTCGTGAGCGTGAGTCCGGTCTCCGGAAGCTCTGGGAATGCTTCGCGCGTGCCGCTGGCGGGCGTCGCGATCCATGAGCGTCCGTCGAGGTCCTCGACATGAACGCCGTAGTGGTCGAACAGGCGCAGCAGAAAGTGATCCAGCCCAGTGTCTTCATCGAAGGCGGTAATCTGTGCAATCATCCGCTCAGCGGTTTCCGGACGGCAGGAATTTATTTGCAAAAGCCGGTCCTGCCCCTCCTCGAGTTCTTTTGCGATCCTTGTGTGGAACGTCTTCGTGTCTTCGATGAAAGCGGCGAAGCCCTTGTCGACGCCGGTCTGCAAGAATTTCTCCAGACGATCTCCGAACTCGGCCATGACCTCACGCCCGCCTTCGAGCGATTTTTCAAAGGCATCCAGACCCTCATGAAACCAGCGTCCGAGGACTTCGAGATGGCTTTCCTTGGGATAAGGCACATGGATCGAGATCGTCTCGGTCTGCCCGATGCGGTCGAGGCGACCGATCCGTTGTTCGAGCAGGTCCGGATTGGCGGGCAGATCGAAAAGAACGAGGTGATGCGCAAATTGGAAATTCCGACCCTCGCTGCCGATCTCGGAGCATAAAAGAATCTGAGCCCCATCAGACTCAGCAAACCATGCCGCGTTCCGGTCGCGTTGGAGCAATGTCAGGCCTTCGTGAAACATCGCGAGCTTGAGGTTCCGTCGAGCCCGGAGCGTGGCATCGAGAGCGAGAACTTTTTCCTGCGTGCGACAGATGAGGAGGATCTTCTCCGTGCGGTGCGTCTGGAGAAAACGAAGAAGCCAGTCGATCCGGGGATCGTCGTCGAGCGAATAGGAACGCGGGGCCGGGCCGTTGTCGGCGATGAATTCCGCGGCGAGGGCATTTTCAAGCGGCGGCAGGGGTTCGAGGAAAACGCGGCGTTTCGGAAAACCGGAAATCGCCGAGCGGGTGTTACGGAACATCACGCGTCCAGGTCCATGCTGGTCGAGCAACTCCTGCACCATCGCGTCCCGTGCGGAAGATTCGCCGAGTTTCCATGCCGCAAGATGAGCGTCCAGTCGCGCCGGATCGGCCCGGCAGATCTGCCGGAGAGCGGTCTGGTCAGCAGCCGTGAGGGATTTTCCGTTGAGCAACTTCGCCGCGAGTTTCGCTGTTCTTCGATAAGTCGCACGTTCGGCAGCAAACTTTTTGTAGTCGTCGTAGCGATCGGGATCGAGGAGTCGCAGGCGGGCGAAATGGCCGTCGGCTCCGAGTTGTTCGGGCGTGGCGGTGAGGAGGATCACACCCGGGGTAGCGGCTGCGAGGGACTCGATGACGGAATACTCCGGACTCGGTGCGCCCGGTGCCCATGCGAGGTGGTGGGCCTCATCCACAATCACCAGGTCCCAGCCAGCCGCGACCGACTGGCCAGCACGCTTCTCGTCTCCGGCTAGAAGTGAGAGCGGGCACAGGATCACTTGGTCGTCGAGAAACGGATTCGCTCCGGGTTCCCCGGACTCAATCGCCCGGCAGCGTTCTTCATCAAAAATGCTCACCCGCATCGTGAAGCGGCGGAGGATTTCTACGAACCATTGGTGGACGAGTGGCTCGGGAACCAAGATAAGAATTCGCCCTGCCCGTCCGCTCCGGAAAAGCCGGTGCATGACAAGGCACGCTTCGATGGTTTTTCCCAAGCCGACCTCGTCGGCGAGCAGCACGCGGGGGAGCAGGCGCGAAGCGACTTCGTAGGCCACGGAGAGTTGATGCGGAATTAGATCGATCCGCGCGCCAACGAATCCTCGCGCCGGGGAATGGCGGATCTGGTGACGGCGCCGGTGGCATTCCAGTCGGAGATCGAATGTGCCCGGCTCATCGACCTGCCCGGCAGTCAGCCGTTCCTCAGGCTTGCTGAAGCTTAGGGTGTCCGAAAGATCGGTCTCTGGAACGTCCATTCCGCCGCCGTGGTAAACAAAAATCCCGTCGGCTCCCATCGCGACCGATTCCACGACGAGCGCGGCTCCGGTGTGGGTCTTGATCGTATCGCCCTCGCGAAACTCGACGCGTTTGATCGGTGCTGAGGCCGCCGCGTATTGACGAACAGTGCCTGTTGCCCGGTAGAGCAACGAGACGCGACCGGGTGCCGCCTCGACGACGACCCCGACGCCCAGTTCCGGCTCGGACTCGCTAATCCAACACTGGCCTTTGAAAAATCCTCGCATGCAACTCGTGCGCTCCGAAAGAACCGGTCGCGAAAACCAGCCCTACTTCTTCTTCGCCGGCACTGCCTGCTTCGAAGCAGCAGCTTGCTGTTTTTTCTGATTCGATGAGTTGGTTTTTGACTGTTTTTGAGCAGCCTTTTTATTGACGGATTTCGGTGATTTGTCGCCCATGGTGTCTCGATTCCTTTTGAATTTGAAGTGTGGGAAATCGCTCCCGCACGGAGAAACCCTCGCACGTCTCTGAGGTGTTGGACATGAAATCCTTTACTTGCCAGACCTCAGGCCTGGCGCTCGCGGATCGATGTGATGATTTCTGCGATGGCCTCGGCGCGTGGCTTGGCTCCCAGATTTCCTTTTCCGTGGACGCGGAGGCTGACGTTCCCGGCATCGAGATCGCGGGCACCGATGACGAGCATCGTGTGGACTTTGGATTTCTCCGCGTCGGCGATCTTGGCTTTCATCGGGTCGGTGCCGAGGTCGAGATCGGCGCGGACTTCGTGGGTGCGGAGCTCGCGGTGGATGGCTTTGGCGTAGTCGATCAGGGCGTCTTCATTGCCGATCGTGATCACTCGCACTTGGTCGGGTGCCAGCCAGAGCGGGAAATTTCCGGCGTAGTGCTCGATGAGGAATCCGATGAATCTTTCGTGTGTGCCGAGTGGTGCCCGATGGATGCAGAGCGGGGTCTTTTCCTGATTGTCGCGGTCGCGGTAGACGAGCCCGAATTTGCTCGGGACGGCAAAATCCACTTGGTTCGTCGCGATGGTAAACTCACGTCCGATCGCGCTCCAGACTTGGACATCGATCTTCGGACCGTAAAAGGCAGCCTCGTTCGGCACCTCGACGAAGTTGATCCCGCTCTCCACGAGGACCTGACGGACCATGTCCTCGGTTTTTTTCCAAAGCTCCGGCTCGTCCACAAACTTCTGCCCCAGCTTTGCCGGATCGTGCGTGCTGAATCGCATCTGGTATTTTCCAAGTCCGAAGATCGCAAAATATTTCAGATACATCTCATTCACCGCGCGGAATTCCTCCGCGAACTGCTCCTCGGTGCAGTAAATATGCGCATCGTTCATGTTGAGCGATCGCACGCGCATGAGGCCGAAAAGTTCTCCGCTCTGCTCGTAGCGGTAGCAGCACCCATACTCTGCCAGCCGCAAGGGGAGGTCGCGGTAGCTGTGAGGCTCTGCCGCAAAGATCCGGTGGTGGTGCGGGCAGTTCATTGCCTTCAGGTAGTAACGCTCGCAGGTCGGCCCCTCGTCCTCGGACTTAAGCTCCATCGGCGGAAACATCGACTCTTCGTAATACGGAAGGTGGCCGCTGGTCTGATACATCTTCTCGCGGGCGAGGTGTGGCGTGCGCACGCGAACATAGCCGGCGGCGAATTCCGTTTCCTTCGCCAGCTTCTCGAGTTCCTCTACAATGGCCGTGCCTTTCGGGAGCCAGAGCGGCAGTCCGGGTCCGACGTATTCGGCATCCATTGCGAAGAGCCCCATCTCTTGACCGATCTTGCGATGATCACGCTTCTTCGCCTCCTCGAGCATGGCGAAATATTCGTCCATGGCCGTCTTGTTCTTGAAGGCCGTGCCATAAATCCGTTGGAGCTGGGGATTATTCTCGTCGCCCTTGTAGTAAGCACTGGCGACATGGGTCAGCTTGAAGGCTCCGATATTTCCGGTCCGCATCACGTGCGGCCCGGCGCAGAGATCGGTAAAATCCCCGTTCCGGTAAAGAGTGATCACCTCGCCGTCGGGAATGCGTTCCACGATGTCTAGCTTGAACTTGCTCGGCTCCGGGCGCGCCCCGAGAGCTGCCAGAGTCCCATCCTTCGCCATCGCGATCGCCTCGTCGCGGCTGACCTCGATGCGTTCGAAGACATGGTTGGCCTTCGTTTCTTTCTTCATCTCGGCCTCGATGCGCTCGAAGTCCTCGGGCGAAATCCGATGCGGCAATTCGACATCGTAATAAAATCCATTCTCGACCGGCGGGCCCGCTGCGAATTGGGCATCCGGCCAGATCTTCAGAATGGCCGTCGCCAGCACGTGGGCGCAGGAGTGTCGGATGCGTTCAAGCTCAGTCATCGGACTGCACAGGCAAACACAGAGAACATGGAGAGCACAGAAAAAATCATGCCCGACGGAAAATCGCCGCTTCGGGAACAATCATCGGGATTCCGCCCTGCACCGGATAAACTGCGAGCCCGTCCTCGCGAATCAGGGCGGCTTTGAGGTCCTCGCTGAAGGCCTTCAATTCCTCGTCGGTCGCGATCCGAAGAGCCTGATGCGTCTCCGGACAACAGAGGATAGAAATCAAACTCGCGTCGATCATTGGGTGACGTGACCTTCTCACCGACCGACTGCCATGGCAAAGATTTCCTCATCCGGGCACGCGCGATAAAAATGCGATTTTGTTCGGGAATTTTCTCGATGCCGGGACAGCGAGACCCTAAACCGCTTGAAAAAGGGAATGCCTGCTGACTGCTCGAAATCATCCTGCCTGCTTGTGTCCGGGGCGACCGGATTCGTGGGACGGAACCTTTGCCTCGCCGCCGTGCGACGCGGGATTTCGATTTTGGCACCTGTCCGGGATGAGGCAAAGCTTCGTCGGCAGATGGCGGTGGATGGGATTCCTCAAGACGCCATCACGGCGCTTCCTCCGGATCCCGGTGATTGGCCGGACGTCTCTCCTGATCTTGCCGTGCTTTCCGCCGGTGTCCTCTTTGCGAGGAGCCGTGAGGAGTATTTTGAAACGAATGTCAGTTGGACAAGGCGTGTCCTATCCGCCGTTCCCAAGAATTGCAAAACGGTGATGCTGTCCTCTCAGTCGGCGGGTGGGCCCACGCCAGACGGACTCGCGGCGCGCGAGGAGTTGACGCCCGATGCGCCCCTCACGTGGTATGGGGAGTCCAAGCTCGCCATGGAACGTGTTGTTGAATCCGAGTTTTCGGATCGCCCGATCACAATCCTTCGTCCCCCGATGATCCTTGGCGCCCGCGACTCGGCGACGTTGCCGCTGTTCCAGATGGCGCGTGGGATCATCCGGACCAAGCCTGGTCTCGGGATGAAGCATTTCAGCTTTTTGGCGGTGGACGACGTGGTCGAGGCTATTTTTGCTGCTTCCGAAGTGACGGAGCGGGGGCCGTTTTACATTTCTGCCGACCGGGTGATTTCCGACATAGATCTCATCGAAACGGCGGCGCAGGTCTCTGGAGGGCGGGGGGTGACCGTGCGGATTCCTCAACCGCTCGTGCGAGTCCTCTCTGCCGTGGTCGACCTTGTGCCGGCGATGCGCCGAGCCACACCGAGCCTCACTCGCGACCGCGCCAAGGAGATCTGGGAAGACCGGTGGGTGGTGGATTCCGGGAGATTTCAAGCCGCATCGGGATGGGCGGCAAAAGTGCCGCTGGATGCCGCTCTGCGGGAAGCATTCGAATTTTTCCGATCCGAGGGAAAACTGTAGCCTCGCCTCCCGCCGAGTTTTTCGATTCACTCCGCACCATGCCAAAAATCACCACGCTCTTTCTCGATATCGGCGGCGTCCTCCTGACCAACGGCTGGGACACAGCCCTTCGAAAAAAAACAGCCGATCACTTCGGGGTGGACTATTTTGAGCTCGATCACCGGCACCGCGTTACTTACGACACCTATGAAGAAGGCAAGATGTCGCTCGAAACCTACCTGCGGCAGATTATTTTCTTCGAGCCCCGGACATTCACCGCGGCCGATGTCACAAAATACATCCTCGAAGAAGCCCAGCCGTATCAAGATACGATCGATCTCGTCTGCCGGCTGAAAGCGGTTTACGGGCTGAAAATCGCGGTGGTGAGCAACGAGGGACGCGAGATCGCCGAGGATCGGATTGCACGATTTCATCTCAAGAACTTCGTCGATTTTTTTATCGTTTCCGCCTTTGTGCATTTCCGCAAGCCCGACCTCGACATCTACCATCTCGCGCTCGACGTGGCGCAAGTCCCGCCCGACGAGGTCGCCTACGTCGAAGACCGCCCGCTGCTCTGCGAAGTCGCGGCGTCGATCGGCATCAATAGTGTGCTGAACCGCGACGCGGCCGGAACCCGACTGCTCCTTGCCGATCTTGGATTGAAGCTCTGATGCCTCAGCCGATGAGCGTTCGGAGTTCCGAGACGCGGCGGGCAAAGAGATCGAGCGCGGCTTGGATTGGAGCCGGGCTGTCCATGTCGACCCCGGCGGCGGTGAGCGTCTCGATCGGAAACCGGCTTCCGCCACTGCGGAGGAAGTCGAGATAGCGCGAGGCGTCCCCGGATTCCAAGACCTGAGCCGCAAGGGCCACGGCGGCAGAAATGCCCGTTGCATATTTGTAGACATAGAACGCGCTGTAGAAGTGCGGGATGCGCAGGCATTCGAGCTCGAGTTGCTCGTCGATCACAAAGCGCGGGCCGAAATAGTCGTTCAGAAGCCCGCGGTAAATCGTCTTGAAGGTGTCCAGCGTGAGGGGCTCGCCTGCTTCCTCGGTCGCATGAATAGCGCGCTCGAACTCCGCAAACATCGTTTGCCGGTAGAGCGTGCCCCGGAGATCGTCAATCTGTCGGTTGATAATGTGGGCGCGCATGAGTGGCTCGCTTGTGCTTTTCAAGAGGTGCTCGGTGAGGAGGATCTCGTTGAATGTCGAGGCGACTTCCGCGAGGAAAATCGGGTAGTGGTAATCTTGGTAGGTCTGGTTCCGCTGCGCATACCACGTGTGCATCGAGTGTCCGGCCTCATGGGCGAGGGTGTAGACGTCGGAAAACACGTCCGATTTGTAATTCATCATGATATACGGCGGGCTCGTGTAAGTGCCGTAGGAGAACGCCCCGCTCCGCTTGCCCTTGTTCTCGTAGCGGTCACACCAACGTCCAGCTCCGAGGCCATGGGCGAGAGTCTCCAGGTATTCGCTGCCGAGTGGCCCAAGGGAGCTGAGGACGTGGGTGACGGCACCCTCCCACGGCACGTCGGAGCGAATCCCGGGAACCATGGACACCCGGGTGTCGTAGGAATGGAGTTCGTTCAGTCCGAGCACTTGCTGCCGGAGATCCAAGTAATCGAAGAGCACGCCGAGGTTCCCGCGCACGGTGGAGATGAGGTTGTCGTAAACGGCGACGGGAACGTGGTCAGGAAAGAGCGCGGACTCGCGAGCTGATGGATAATTCCGAGCTCTCGCATGGAAAACATCCGCCCGGACCGAGCTCGCCAGACTCGCGGCGAGAGTGAACTGGTGGTCCCCGATTTCCTCATAAAACTGGTGGAACGCCGCGCGGCGCACGGCGGGCTCTTCCATCTCGAGAAAGGACGAGAACGAACTCTGGGTCAGTTCGCGTTCCCGGCCTTGGGCGTCGGCCAACTTGCCAAATTTCATATCGACATTTGTGAGCTGGGAAAACGTTTCTCCATGCCCTCGAATCGCTGCCGAACCCAGTGCCAAGAGCCTCTCCTCAGCTGCCCCGAGCATATGGGGCTTCATCCTGCGGAGTTTTTTCAATGAAATAACCCACTCGGCAAGAGCCGGGTCGGCAAGGAATCCGTCGAAGGCCTCATCCGGGATCGATTGGATTTCGGGGCCGACAAACGAAAAGGCGCTCCCGACCTGCACCATCAAACTCTCCAGCTTGGCCTCCCGCGCCAGCGCCGGGGCATTCGAACTGTCTTCTGTCACTCGCAATGCCGCAAACTGGTGGAGCGTCTCGCTCAGGATCCCGATGGATTTTTCAAACTCAAGGCACTCCGCCAAGGCTCCGGCAGAGCGCGCGAGCTGGCCGCGGAACGTTTCGATCTTCGGAAATTCCTTGAGGAGCTGCGCGAAGTCCTCCTCCCATTTTTCGTCCGCAGGGTAAAGCGGCGTGAGATCCCAAGTGTCCTCAGCGGCGACTTCATGCCGTGGGGGAATAGTGGTGGCGGGCTCGGCGGTATTCATGAGCGGGCAAGATACGTTCAAGTTCCAGTCGGGGCCACCGAAAATCGTATATCTTCTCTTTGCAACTCGTCGGCTCCGCGGATAGAGTCTACTCCGTGGAAGCAACCGAACGACTTGATGACGACATCGAATTAGTCCGCCGTATTGGGATGGGCGACCGTCCGAGCTACGAGAAATTCTATACCCGCTACTCGGCCCTTGTTTTCTCCACAGCGTATCAGGTGCTCAACAACCAGATCGATGCTGAGGACGTGACCCAAAGCGTGATGTTCATGATCTGGGAAAAATCCCCGATGTATGATGCCACGCGGGGCCGGCCATCGACATGGATCGTGGCGATGACCCGGAACAAAGCCATCGATCGCCTCCGCTCGGTCCAGCGTCGCATGCGACTTCACGAGAGGGTTCAGAACGAGGTGAAGCCCGAAGATTTTATCGAGTTCCGCCAAGCCTCGGACGAGCTCGACGCTAACGAGAAGGGCAAGATCGTTCGCTCAGCCGTGATGAAGCTCAACAAGGAACAGCGCGAGGTGATCGAGATGGCCTATTTTTCCGGTCTCACCCAGCAGGAAATCGCTGCCCGTCTGAGCGAGCCGCTCGGCACGGTGAAGGCGAGGATCCGCCGGGGAATGCTGCGGCTGAAAAAAATTGTCGGTCCGGTTCTTTGAGGGCCGGCGAGGTTAATCCTTCTCGTCGAGCCAACGGCAGTAGGTCTCGACCAAGGCATTCGAGATCTCATTCAGTCGAAACTGTGTGCGGTCGAGGTATTGGTGAAGGCCCGATTTGAAGACGTCGCGGATTGTCGTGTAATCAAGATTCGAGCGGAGCATGCCCGAGAGGCGCTCGGCATCGTTGCTGAAATGCGAACGGTCGCATCCCGAGATCTGGTGGAGAGCCGCATCGAGCGCATCGACGCAAAACCGGAGCGAGCGAGGGAATGAGTCGTGAAGGATCAAAAACTCCGCCACCTGCCAGCTGCTGACTTGGCCATGAGAAATCTTCAGGAATGCCTCCAGCGCGCTGCAGGATCGCAGGACGGCCATCCATTGAGTGACGTCGACCGTCCCGCCAACTTGCTCACCGCTGGGGAGGAGGATATGATACTTGATGTCGAGCACTCGCGACGTCGAGTCCGCACGCTCAAGAAACTTTCCTGCCTGCAAAAATTGCCACCCCTCGCCGTGCGTCATCGTCGCATCGGTGATCCCTTGGAATGAATGGAGGCTATCCACAAGAGATCGGTAGAAATCGATCGGGCTCTCAACGAACGCCGCTCGCGATGCGGGGCTCAGGAGGTAGAGGTAGAGCCGGTTGAGTTGCTCCCACATCTCGCTCGAGATTTGCTCGCGGACCGTCCGCGCGTTCTCCCGAGCAAGGGTGACGCACGAAAGAATCGAGTGCGGGTTCTTTTTTTCAAATGTCACGAACGCCATCACGGTATCGCCTGAGATCCCTTCGTGGATTTCGCTGAAGAGTTCCTGGTCCTCCAGAGTGGCCAAGATCGGCTGCCAATGCTGTTGGACCGTGCCGGCGTTCTGATCCTCAAAGTCGAGGAGGAGCTGGATATTGACGTCGAGAATCCGCGCGCTGGTCTCCGCCCGCTCGATGTAACGGCTCAACCAGAAGCAAGCATCGGCGACCCGGCTCAGCATGGCTCCGCCTCCTCGTCGAGGACCCACGTGTCCTTGCTGCCCCCGCCTTGCGAGGAGTTCACGACAAGCGAGCCTTTGCGCATCGCGACCCGGGTCAGTCCCCCTGGAATGATGACGGTTTTCTCGCCGGATAAAATATACGGACGCAGGTCGACATGTCGGCCCTCGACGACCCCGTCGCAGTAGCACGGCGAGCGCGAAAGTTGAATGACGGGTTGCGCCACGTAGCCTCGGGGATCTGCGATGATCGCCTGGCGGAATTTTTCAATCTCCTCGCGTGACGCCTGCGGCCCAATCATCATTCCGTAGCCGCCGCTCTCGTTCGCGGCCTTCACGACCAGATTCGGAAGATTCTCGAGAATGTATTTCCGGTCCGAGTCCACCGCAGAGAGGAACGTTTCCACATTCGGGAGGATCGGATCCTCGCCGAGGTAAAACTTGATCATCGCTGGCACGTAATAATACGTCACCTTGTCATCCGCCACTCCGGTCCCCAGCCCGTTCGCAAGGCTCACATGGCCGGCCCGGTAGGCCTCGACGATCCCCGGAACCCCGAGCACGGAATCTTTCCGGAATACCGTGGGATCCAGAAAGTCGTCGTCAATCCGGCGGTAAATCACATCCACCTGCTTGAGTCCCTTCGTCGTCTTCATGAAAACCCGGGAGTTTTGCACGACAAGATCCGGGCCGACCACGATCTCGATGCCCATTGCACGAGCGAGGAACGAGTGCTCAAAGTATGCCGAATTGTAGATTCCCGGAGTGAGAACTACGACGGTCGGATCCGGATTCCCGTTCGGCGCAACGTGGCGCAGTGCGGCAAGGAGCTCCTGAGGATACCGATCTACCGGACGCACGGGATAGCGGTTGAACAGCTTGGGGAAGACCCGTTTCATGGCCTGCCGGTTCTCCAGAAGATACGAGACCCCGGAAGGACAGCGACCGTTATCCTCAAGAACCATGTAGCGACCGTCTGCCCCACGGATCAGATCGGTCCCGCAGACGTGGATATAAATATTATGCGGGACGTCGAATCCGACCAGCTCAGGCCGGAAATGCTTGGCGCTGCGAATAATCTCTTCAGGAATAATCCCTTCTTTGACGATCCGCTGGTCGTGATAGACATCGTGCAGAAAGAGGTTCAGCGCAGTCAACCGCTGGACCAATCCCTTCTCGATGACCTCCCACTCGGCGGCGGGAATAATGCGGGGGATCAGGTCGAACGGCATGATCCGCTCCGTTCCCTCATCACCGCTGTAGACGGTAAATGTGACGCCTTGATTGAGATACGACCTCTCGGCGAGGGCGCGTTTGCGGTCAAACTCCGCCAGCTCCATCTCCGAAAAGCGTTCGCGGATTAGTCGATAATGGGGCCGAACAGAGCCGTCGGCCGAAAACATTTCGTCGAAAAACTGCCCTGCCTCATACTGATCGAAAAGCCCCTGCATCCAGCGGCGTAGGATGGACGAGGTAACCGGCGATGGGAAGCCGAAAATGAGCCCGGATTAATCCGCTTGGGCGGTGAGGGGGTCCGATTCAAGCGGGGAGGATTTTCCGCCGAATTTCGGATACACAAATCGCGCCGATACCGAATTGCTCCGCGTGTGCCCTCGGGCTTGAGTCACGCCGTTCTTCGCGAGAAATTCGAGCGAGCCACGGAGGAGGTTTGTGCCGAGTCCGCGGTTCCGATATTCGTGAAGCACGCAGGGGCCGCTGAGAAGATGGTTGGCCGAATCGGGATCCAGATCCATCACCGACGCTCCGATGACACGCGTCCCATGGACGAGCACCACGCAAGAGGGTTCAGGCTGCTCGAAGACTTCGGCGACCTCCGCCGAGAGCTTCTCGCCCAAACTTTTCGTGACGTCGCTCCAAGAAGAATCCATCGCCATCGCGCTGATGACCACCCGCGAGACGGCGCCAGCGTCTTCTTTGGCTGCCGGGCGGAGCACGAGGGGTGCCACCTCAATCTCAGGCTTCGGGAGACCAGAAGTCTTCCACTCAAAACAAATCCAAGGAATCATATGCGAAATTCGATACGCCTTCGCAGGCGGATCAGGACGCCCCCTGATCGTCGCGGCTGACCCACCAGACGCATCCGAGTAGCAATGTAGATAGAACGGTGAAAGCCGAAAGAGTGAGCATGTGGGCGCGGGAAATCCCAAGTTTTGGGCTGTCCGTCAATGAGATTTGTTCACAGTCGGACGGGTCAGTCAATGGAAACCCCGAAAAAATCTTGGAATACGGCACGATAGACAGCGCGTTTGATTGGCGGAACCCAGGCGATTCGGAAGTCCTTCGGCGCGAGCCAGCGGAACGATTGAAACTCTTTTTGATCGACGCGGATCTTGTCGATGGCAGTCGGTTCGATCTCAGCGAGGAAGTATGTTTGTTCCTGCCCGTCGCACCCCTCTTTGCGGAAGCCTTGGCGGAATTCGTAGCGATAGGGTCCCTTCTCCTCAAGGATCTTGTAGTCAGCAGGGGCTAGCGAAATTTCCTCCTCCACCTCCCTGGCCAGCGCGGCCGCAGAGTTTTCACCCTCCTTCGCGCCTCCCTGTGGGAATTGCCACGACCCATCGAAGCTCGCTCGCTCGCAGAGCAGGACGAGACCATCCGGGCGGGTCAGGATCAGGGCGACATTGGCGCGGTAATGCAACATGGACGAACGCTAATAGAAAATCGCAACTCCCGCAAACTGGAAGCTTGTCAGTCGCGTTCGGGGTGCGATCAATGGAGGAAGAATCATTCCCATGAAGACCATCATCCTTTTCCTCCTTGCATTTTCCGCCCTCGCGCACGCGCAAACGCCCGGGCCGTCGCCCGAAACGACCGAAGCCGCCCCATCCGACCGTGGGGTCTGGCGGGCCGAGCTCCCCGGCGGCACATTCATCGCAGCGCTCTCGTCGATCACCACGGTCAGCACGCACGAATACGTCGTTGACGGGACGGCGAGGGTCACGGAAGTCAGCGTAGGAATGATCGGATCGGTTCAGGCGAGATTTTATTTTATCGAGCCGAACACCCCGAGCACGCCGGACGGCATCGGGCAATCAACGATCAACTTCGTGCAGGACAAGCTCACAGAGGCAGCAGACCGGACGGGAACCGATGTCTGGAAAAAAGTCGTTAAGAAATACCCCGAGGCGACCCATGCCCACACCGTCGAGTATCGCCTCGACTCCAAACAGTCGCTGGCCAAACTTTTCAAAAGCCTCGAAACATCGTGGCTGCGTGGACGCGGAGCGACATTCAAACCTTGAACGACGCAGGCCAAGCGTCCATTGTCCCGCGCAAGACCTGACCATTCCTTTGTCCACACCCTCTTCCACGCACCACAAACCGACGCACGAATGCGGAGTCTTCGCTGTCTTCGGTCACCCGGATTCCGCGCTTCTGACCTACTATGGGCTCTTCGCGCTCCAGCACCGGGGGCAGGAGAGTGCTGGCATCGTCTCGGCGAAGGGCTCGGAGCGTGCATTCCAGTCGCACAAAGGCATGGGGCTTGTCTCACAGGTTTTCCCTTCGGAAGAGCTTGAGCGCCTCTCTGGCACACGCGCGATCGGCCATGTTCGGTATTCCACCACGGGATCGAGCACGCGGAAAAATGCCCAGCCATTTGTTGTGGATACCGCCCGCGGTCAATTGGCGATCGCTCACAATGGAAACCTCGTGAATGCCGCCGCCCTCCGGTCGGAACTCGAGGCCCGGGGATCGATTTTTCAGACGACGGTTGACAGCGAGATCGTCTTGCATCTTCTCGCCCAACCGCAAGGAGCCGGGGGCGGGCTGGCCTCGCTCCGTCGGTTGGAGGGAGCCTTTTCCATCGTGCTCATGGGCGAGCGCGAGATCATTGGATTTCGTGATCCGCACGGCTTCCGTCCTCTGTGCCTCGGCAAGCTCGACGGTGCCTATGTCCTCTCTTCGGAGAGCTGCGCTTTTGACCTCATCCACGCCGAGTTTATTCGCGATATCGAGCCTGGGGAGGTGGTCATTATCGACAGCAACGGCGTGCGAAGTGAATGGCCGTTCAAGGCCTCTCGCCGCGCGTTTTGTGTTTTCGAGTATGTCTATTTTGCGCGTCCGGACAGCAACATCGAGTCGATCAATGTCAGCAAGGTTCGCGTGGAGATGGGTCGCGAGCTGGCGCGCCGCCACCCTGTCGAGGCCGATCTTGTCGTGCCGGTTCCGGATTCGGGCATCTATGCCGCGCTGGGATTCTCCGAGGAACTTGGGATTCCGTTTTACCCAGCGTTTGTTCGGAACCACTACATCGGGCGGACGTTTATCCAGCCAACCCAGCTCATCCGCGATTTTAATGTCCGCGTGAAACTGAACCTCATCCGCGAGGCCGTCGAGGGGAAGCGCGTTGTTGTTGTTGATGATTCGATCGTCCGCGGGACGACTGCCCGCACGCGGGTGATCAACCTCCGCGAGAATGGAGCCAAAGAAGTCCATATGCGGATCAGCTGCCCGCCCCACAAGCACGCCTGCTTTTACGGCATTGACTTTCCGGACCCCGAGAAGCTCATTGCCAACCAGTGCACGCCGGAAGAAATTTGCAAATACCTTGGGGCCGACTCGATCGGCTACCTCGATGTCGACGGCATGGTGCGCGCAACCGGGCGGCCGCTCAATGAGTTTTGTATGGCATGCTTCAATGGAGATTACCCGGTTCCGTTCGACGAGAATTTTGATAAATTGATCATGGAAAAGCGCCGTGAAAAAGCCCGCCTGCTCGAACCAACCGAACCCCGTCTGCTCTGATGAAACCGCGTAAAATGAAGGCCTATGCAGCGGCCGGAGTCGACGTTGATCTCGGCAATAAAGTCAAACGGGGTATCCATGCCTTGGTCCGCTCGACCCATGGGCCGGAAGTCCTTGGAAAAATCGGCGGCTTCGGCGGCTTGTTCCGGGCCAATTTCCCGGGCATGCGGGATCCGGTCCTTGTCTCCAGCGTGGACGGCGTCGGGACGAAGTTGAAGATCGCCTTTGCGACGAACCGGCACGACACGATCGGCCAAGATCTGGTCAACCACTGCATCAACGACATCGCAGTGATCGGTGCGCGGCCACTGTTTTTTCTGGACTATGTGGCCGGGGAAAGACTCGACCCGACGACTTTCCAGCAGCTCCTCAAAGGCTTTGCCAAAGCCTGTCGAGCCGGTGGTTGTGCTCTGGTCGGCGGCGAGACCGCTCAGATGCCAGGGATGTATAGGCCGGGCGAGTATGATGTGGCGGGCACCATCGTGGGGGTGGTGGACCGCTCGAAGCTTCTTGATGGCTCAAAAATCAAGGTCGGCGATGTCCTCATCGGCCTCCGCGGGAACGGCCTTCACACGAATGGGTATTCGCTGGCGAGGAAGGTTCTCCTTGAGGTGATGGGTCTCTCGCTGGGCAAGGTCGCGCCGGGGCTGAAGAAGCCGCTCGGCGAAGAGCTTCTCCGCGTCCATCCGAATTATCAGCCTCTCATGGCGTCACTGCCACCGGGCGTTTTGCGCGGCGCGGCCCATATCACTGGCGGAGGGCTGGTGGACAATATCCCGCGGGTTCTCCCGAAGACTTGCCGGGCGGTCATTTCCCGAAGCTCATGGCAGATTCCGCCGATCTTTGATCTCATCCGATACGGAGGGAACATCCCCGAAGACGAGATGTATCAGGTCTTCAATATGGGCATCGGAATGGTTCTGATCGTCCCAGCCGCTAAAGCCGCCGAGATCGTCTCACAGACGAAGGGCATCAGAATCGGCGTCATTGCGGCCGGCCCGGGCGACGTCGTTTTTGAATGATCGAGGCCCGGGGGAATCTTCGCGCGTGAGACTCTGGAAACGAAAGCCGGCACTTGGCCTCGGCCTTGGCGTGGGGCTCCTCGGGGCGGTCGCCTTGGCCGTTCGGTATGGTCTCCGCCACGCTTCGCGCGAACCCATCCCCGATTCGATTTCTTCGGCGATTTTCGCAACCCGGGTCGCTCTGACGAGGCACGGCGAGATGATCTACCATGTCTCCGGCGCTGGCACTCCGATTGTCTTTTTGCACGGGGTTTTCCTCGGGGCCTCTTCTTACGAGTGGTCAAAAATCTACCCGGCTTTCGCAGTGGAGCATGAGGTGATTGTCCCGGATCTGATCGGCTTCGGCGAATCCGAGCGACCTTCTACGACAATGGACGCGGCGGATTACGCATCGAGCTTGGTTGATTTCCTCCGCGAGGTATCCCCTGGCTGCCCTCCCGTTGTCATCGCCAGTGGGCTCACGGCGGGCATTTCCTTGCTGCTCGCGGCAAGCCACCCGGAATCCGTCTCCCGTTTGATCCTTCTCCTCCCGACCGGCCTCAAGGAATCTGGAAACTGGCGGGCCATGGGGATGCAGGCACTCAGTGGACTGCCTGGGGTCAATCGGTTTGTCTACCGGAACTATCTCGCGAGGACTTCCTTTATTCGAGGTTGGCTCTCGCGCTTCGCCCTGAGTGATCCCTCTAGGCTCACCGATGAGATGGTTCACATCCTCTCAACATGCGCACACCAATACGGAGCGGAGCACGCGATCCTCGGCTTCCTCCGCGGGCGATTGGCCTTCGACATCGAAGAGCGCCTGGGTGAGGTCAGCGTGGCCGTTCAGATCCTCTGGCCGGAGAAGGCCTCGGGCTTCTCGGTGGAAACGGGCGTCGCGCTCTCAAAAAAGATCGGGCGGTGTGGTTTTGAAGTTCTTCCAGACACCGGCGTCCTCGCCGCACTAGAAACCCCGGAGATTGTCGCGGATGCCATCAGGCAATCGCTCGATGGCGAATTGCAGGCTCAGGCTTGATTTTTGTTTTCTTTCCGTGCGTTTTTCGGCCGCCTTGTGATAAAAGCTGGCCCGCCGCGTGAACGTTTCCGACCTTCGTGAGATTTTGCAGTATGTGCCCCGCTTCCGGGAGCGCACGTTCGTGGTTGCCGTCGATGGCGAAGTGGCGGCGTCGGAGAATTTTTCCAACGTCCTCCTCGACCTTGCCGTCCTCCGGTCCCTGAGCATCAAAGTCGTCCTTGTTCACGGGGCGAGCCACCAGATCACCCGGCTTGCGGAATCGCGCGGTGTCGCCGTCTCGAATTCCGACGGCATCGGCGTCACCGACTCCGAGACGCTTCAACTCAGTATTGACGCCGCCATCCGGCTGACAAATGAAATCATGGAGGGTCTCTCGTCGGTTGATCTCCGGGCGGCCTATATCAATGCGCTGATCGCTCATCCTGCCGGAGTCCTCGGCGGCGTCGACCAGCAGTATACCGGAAAAGTTGAGCGGGTTGACGTGAAGGCCTTCAAGCTCCTGCTGGACGAAGGAATTATCCCCATCGTCCCGCCGTTGGGATTCGATGGAGAGGGGCGGACCTACCGGGTCAATTCGGACACCATTGCTGTCGAGATCGCGGAGGAACTCTCTGCGGCCAAGATTCTCTATCTGGCGCCGAGCGGCGTTTTTTCCACGGCGGCTCCGCCTCGTCAACTTTCCGTTCCAGAGACCCTCGACGTCATCAAACGGCGGCGCGCGGAGTTCGCACCAGGCCTCGTCTCCAAGCTTGAAAACGGTGCTCGGGCCTGTGTTCAAGGCGTTCCCCGGGTCCACATCCTCGATGGTGGCGTCAACGAAGCTCTGCTCAACGAGGTCTTTAGTCACGACGGCATCGGCACGATGATCTACTCGAACGAGTATCAGCAGATCCGCCGGATCTTTAAAAAAGACGTTCGGGCCGTGATGTCCCTCATCCGGCAATCCGTCCACAACGAGGAACTTGTCCGGCGCACGCGCACGGAAATCCTCGACCACCTCGAAGACTACTGGCTGCTCGAGATCGATCGGTCCCCGATTGCCTGCGTTGCGCTCCATCTCTACCCAGACGAGTCTGCGGCCGAACTCGCCTGCCTCCATGTCAGTAAGGCTCACGAGAATCAGGGACATGGAAAAAAGCTCATGGCTTTCGCCGAGAACCTTGCCCGCGAAAAGGGCGTGAAGAATCTATTTGCCCTCTCGACCCAAGCCTATAGCTACCTCCAGCAGAAGGGGGGCTACGCCCAAGCGGATCCCTCGACGCTCCCGCCGATCCGCCGCGCAAAGTATGAGGCGAGCGGAAGAAATTCGAAAATTCTCGTCAAAGTTCTTCGGGCTTAGGCCGTCCACATTTTTGAACGGACCCGATGAAATCCCCATCTGATGCCTGCTCCGAATCGAGCCCGAATGAGTCAATAAAAAAAATGCAAAGATTTCGCATTTTATTTTCGCCAAATTTCGATTTTTTCTTGAGCTCCCGAGCCTCGGTTCTTACTCTCAGCGCGCTGGCGGGGGATGAGGATTTCCAGCCTGTTAATAACTTGTGAAAAAGCCGCATGCCTCAATTTTCTCGTCTCGGACGGTCCGACTCCAGAATTCAACCCGATTCTCGGGGCAAATCGGCCAGCAAACATCATTGGGATGTTTCTGTATATCAGTAAATTGTTAATATCGAGCTATTTATTATAGAAAATCTAGCCTTCATTTTATCCTTTTCGACCTTATTTCTACCATGTCAATTCTCCCCAAATCCTTAATCCCAAGCCCCGAGAGGACCTTGACCTCGGGCAAGATCTTCGTTTCGCGAGGTGCATAACATGGCGACCATGACCGATAATAGCGATCTTTGGACGGCGATTTCCGATCGAATCCGCTCCCGTGTGAGTGCCGATGGATTTGAGCGTTGGTTTGCTGGCGTGAATGCCGGAAGCTGCACAGAGAATACCCTCACGCTCGTCGTCCCGAACCCGATCCATCAGTTCTTCATCGAGAGTAACTATTTGCCCATCGTCGAGGAATCGGTCCGGGAGATCGCGCCCGCCATTTCCACTGTGCGCTTCGCGACCGGCACGGTTGCTGAGCAGGAGCCTGCACCGCGTGCGACGTCCACTCGCACTAGCGCGAAGGAAAAGCCCGTAGGCCCGATGACGATTCCCGGGATGAATGCCCGGAATACCTTCGAGACATTCGTCGTTGGCTCCAATAACCAATTCGCTCACTCCGCCGCCCTCGCCGTCGCCAAGGCACCTGCCCGAACCTACAACCCACTTTTTGTCTATGGCGGCAGCGGTTTGGGTAAGACCCACCTCCTCCAAGCGATCGGGCACCACGTGCTCACGAACAATCGCTCGGCGAAAGTCTTCTACCTTTCCAGCGAGCAGTTCACCAATGAGTTCATCGACGCGATCCAGCACGGGTCGCTCGTCAAATTCCGCAAGCGCTACCGTCAAGCCGATGTCCTCATGATCGATGACATCCAATTCCTTGCCGGCAAAGAACGCTCGCAGGAAGAATTCTTCCACACCTTCAATACTCTGCACGACGGCCACAAGCAGATCGTCCTCTCGAGCGACCGTCCGGCCAGCGAGATCGAAAAGCTCGAGCAACGCCTTGTCTCCCGCTTCGAGTGGGGCATGACTGCCGAACTCCAACCCCCGGATACCGAAACGCGGATCGCCATTCTTCGCAGCAAGGCCGCGGGATTGAGCATCCAGCTCGAGCCTTGGGTCATCGAATTTCTTGCCGATAAGATTCGTAACAACGTCCGTCGGCTAGAAGGAGCCCTCATGCGGGTCGCTTCTTACAAGTCGCTCAGCGAGCGCGAAATCACCCGCGAGGTGATCGAAAACCTGCTCCGTGATATTTTCCAAGAACAGGCGCGCAAAGCCGTCACGATCGACCAGATCCAACGCCGCGTCGCCGAGCATTTTGATGTCCGTCTCGCCGACATGACGAGCAAGCGCCGCCCGGCGAACATTGCGTTCCCGCGGCAGATTGCGATGTATCTCGCCCGGGAGCTGACCCCCACCTCGCTCTGCGACATTGGAGATGCCTTTGGCGGAAAAGACCACGGAACCGTCATCCACGCCCACAAGTTGGTCAAAAAGCGGATGGAAGATGACGAAAAGACACGTCACATCGTCTGCCTCTTGGACAGCCAACTCCAGCGCTAAGAGGTCTAGTCGCTGCGCTGAGCGCGGACGCGCATGGCCTGCTCGAGCAATCTGTGGGCGGCCTCGTCGTGGGTGCAGTGGGTTGAATCGAATCGGAAGTCCGAGGCGCTCTCGTAGATCGCCAACCGAGAGCTGCGCAGATCGTCGAACGTCTGGCGCGGGTTTTCCGTCTGGAGCAGGGGGCGCTTCTGGCTGCGCGTTGCGCGTTCGAAGAGCGCGTCGGGGTCGGAATCCAGCCAGGCAACGATGCCAATCTTTCTCAAGGCCGCGCGGTTCGCTTCCCGCAAGATCGCGCCACCACCGGTCGCCAGCACGATCCCGACCACACCAACAAGGTCGCTGATCACGCGTTGTTCGATTTCGCGGAACGCGTCCTCCCCGCCCGCCTCAAAAATCTTTGGAATACTCCGGCCCTCGGATTGAACAGCCAAGTCATCGGTGTCGACAAAACGGTGTCCGGTCAGGCTGGCGATCCGCCGTCCCACAGACGACTTCCCGCAACCCATGAATCCGATCAGAACAATGTTTGGCAGCACCCGCTCACGCTCGCACAACTTTGCTGGCGCGTGAACCTTTTTGATCCTTTACGAGTTCGTATTCCACCGGCTCGCCTTCTTTGAGGCTGCGGTAACCGTTGGCGGCGATGGCGCTGAAGTGGACGAACACGTCCTCTCCGCATTCTGGATCGACGATGAAGCCGAATCCCTTTTTGTCATTGAACCATTTTACTGTTCCTTTGGCCATATGAGGTCTGGTAGTGGTTGCGGGCAGAACGACACCCGATGCGCGCATTCGAGTATCTCGTGCGCCGGAGGTCAAAGAGAGTTCGGTAACAATTTCGTCACAATGAGAACCCAATCCTCAAAATCGAAGCCCCTCGTTGGCGTGGTCATGGGCAGCCGCTCGGACTGGGCGACGATGAAAGAAGCGGCTCTCATATTGGATGCCCTCGGTGTGCCGCACGAATGCCGGGTCGTTTCCGCGCACCGGACGCCGGATTTGATGGCTCGCTACGCCAAATCCGCTGCGAAGCGTGGCCTGCGGGCCATTATTGCCGGAGCTGGTGGGGCGGCTCACCTGCCGGGAATGATTGCAGCCCACACGATGGTTCCTGTGCTCGGAGTTCCGGTGGAAAGCCGCGCTCTGAAAGGTCACGATTCGCTTCTCTCCATTGTTCAAATGCCTGCTGGGATTCCCGTGGCGACCTTTGCCATCGGGGTCCCCGGAGCGAAGAATGCGGCCTTGTTTGCTGCGGGATTGCTGGCCGACGGGAATAAGAAAATCCATGCGGCTCTCGAAGGATTCCGCAAACGCCAGACCGCGGAGGCCTTGGCCAGCGAACTCGATTGAAAACGAATGTGACCGGAGCTGCCGAGGGAGTCTCGTCCGCTGCCGCTCTGCTGGCCGCGGGGGAGATTGTTGGTCTGCCGACCGAGACAGTTTATGGACTTGGAGCCAATGCGCTGGATCCCATTGCTTGTGCGAAGGTCTTTGAGGCGAAAGGCCGCCCGCTGAGTGACCCCCTCATTGTGCACGTGCCGGAACTTGCATGGGCGCGGCGTTTGGCGGAGTTTTCGCCGCTGGCCGAGAGGCTCGCCAAGGCATTCTGGCCCGGCCCTCTCACTCTAGTCCTGCCGAGGAAGGAAATCGTGCCGGATATCGTGACAGCCGGGCAATCAACAGTTGCGATTCGCTGGAGCGCGCACCCGATTTTTCAAGACGTTCTCGCGAAATTCGGAAGCCCGATCGCCGCACCCAGTGCGAATCGCTTCGGGAGGATCAGTCCCACGAGCGCAGGCGACGTGATCGCCGAACTCGGAGGGGTGATTCCGCTCGTTGTCGATGGAGGACCGTGCGAGCACGGGATCGAGTCCGCGATTATCTTTGTTGATGGCGACACGCTCCGGATTCTTCGCCACGGCCCGATCACGCGCGAGGATCTCGAAAAATTCGGCGATGTGGGAGGCGGTGCGTCGGAGATTCGATCTCCGGGTTTTTTCAAGAGCCACTACGCCCCGCGCACGCCGCTGGATATTGTCTTCGGAAAACCTGTCCCTCGGCCGCGCTGCGGGCTCTTAGCATGGGCCGACGATGGGGAGGGATTCGAATGCGTGGAATATCTAAGCCGTCAGGGCGACCTCCGGGAGGCTGCGGCAAACCTCTTCGGAGCCATGCGCCGACTTGACGCTGCCGGGCTGGAGTTGATCATCGCCGAGGCGGTCCCAGACCATGGCTTGGGAGCCGCGATCATGGAAAGACTTCACAAAGCAGCAGCAAGATGAGCGACAGCAAGAAGCTCAATACGAAGGCGAGCGGCGTCATCGCCATTGCCGTGATGTGTAGTCGCGTGCTGGGACTCATTCGGGAAATTCTTTTCAATTCCCTCTTTGGCACGGCGGCGATGGGGCTCTTTATCATTGCGTTCCGGATTCCGAATCTCCTGCGGGACCTCTTTGCGGAAGGGGCGCTCTCCACGGCATTCGTCACCGTGTTTTCTCAGCGCATTGAAAAGGACGGTGAGAGGTCAGCGTGGGTCCTCGCCTCGAAGATGATGACGCTGGTGGCCGTATTCATGAGCCTCGTCAGCCTCGTGGGCATCCTCTTTTCGAGTCAACTCGTCGGCCTGCTCGCGCGCGGATTCGCGCCGGGTGAGATGGCGTTCACGATCCTGCTCACGCAGATTATGTATCCATTCATCTTGCTCGTCTCGCTGGCGGCCTTGGTGATGGGGATGCTGAACTCGCGAAATATCTTTGCGGCGCCGGCGATGGCCTCGAGTTTTTTTAATATCGGATCGATCCTCGGCGGCGTCCTCTTCGGCTGGCTGATCGACCCGGGCTTTGGGAAGAATGCGCTGATCGGTCTCGCTCTCGGAACGCTCCTTGGCGGACTGCTCCAGCTCTGCACCCAGTTCCCAAGCCTCCGCCGTGCAGGCTTCGTCTTCCGGTGGGACTTCCGTTGGCGGGATCCTGGCATCCGGAAAATTCTCATTCTCATGGTGCCATCGGTGATCGCGGCGAGCGCCGTGCAGGTCAACGTGCTGGTGAATACCGGTTTCGCCGCGCACGTTGGCTCGGAGGCAGTGACGTGGCTCAACAGTGCTTTTCGACTCATGCAATTGCCGATCGGCGTCTTCGGTGTGGCCGTGGCGACCATCACATTGCCAGTCGTCTCGCGCATCGCAGTGGATGTCGACACGAGCCTCTTTGGTCCAACGCTGGGAAAAGCCATGAGGCTCGCTGTATTTCTCACGCTGCCTGCGGCAGTCGGGCTTTGGTTCCTTGCAGGCCCGATTATCGGGTTGATCTACGAGCACGGAAAATTTCTAGCCACCGACACGCTGCAGACGGGCATGGCGCTCCAATACTACGCTTTGGGATTGGTGGCCTATTCGTGCATCAAAGTTCTCTCGCCCGCCTTCTACGCGATCAATCACAAGTGGACGCCCATGCTGGTGAGCTTCGGATCCGTCGCACTCAATGTCGTGCTGAACTACTGGTTCATGTTCCATGTCGGGCTCGGGCACCTTGGTTTGGCGCTCTCGACGACGATCTGTGCTGTCTTGAACTTCGCCGTGCTCTACCTCTTGATGCGTGGCCCAGCGCGCGGACTCGACTCCGGCAAGTTTCTCGGGACGCTGATCAAGTGCGCCCTCGCGACCGTGCCTCTGGGTATGGTCTGCTGGGGTGGGCTTCTTGCGAGGAGCTCGGTTTGGCCGAGCCCGCTTCTCTGGCAGCAGGCGGCGGCGATCTTCGTCATCATCGGGGCCGGTGCGGTGGTCTATCTCGGCACCTGCCTTTTGCTCCGCGTAGAGGAGACGGGCGACACGATGAAAATCGTCAGACGTCGTCTCCAGCGCTCGGCGAAGTGATCGGGGAGACGCTGATCTTTAAATCCGACCTTGCACCGCTTCAAAAAACCCTTTCTGTGTGGGGAAACGATGGAAGGATTTTTCGATACGGAGCGGAGCCCGGCCCGAGCATGGGCGCACTGGGCGACGATGGCCGGGCTTTTTATCCTGTATTCGCTAGCTTGCTGGTTCGCCTTCTCTCAGACCGCGGGGAACTGGGGGCTCGTCTGGAGCTACCGTCTCACCTTCTTGAACGGGTGGGCTCTTACCATCGGCGTCTCGGCTGCAGCGCTGGTTTTGAGCACAGTGATTGGCGTCATTGCCGCCTTGGCGCGCCGCTCGGCCTTCTTGCCGCTTCGGTATTCCGCGGCATTCTACATTGAGACCGTCCGCGGTCTTCCCTTGATCGTCCTGGTCCTTGCGGGCTTTTACGGGGTGGCCAGTGCGGTCCAGTGGGACGACCGCATCACGGCGGGCATATTCATTCTCTCCATCTTTAGCGGCGCATACATCGCGGAGATCATTCGGGCCGGCATCGAGGGCATCGCGCGGTCGCAATGGGATTCGGCCCGTGCGATTGGGCTGACTTCGCTGCAAACTTACCGTTTTGTCGTTTTCCCTCAGGTCCTCCGGCAGTCGCTCCCCCCGCTGGCCGGTCAATTTTCCTCCATCATAAAAGACTCTTCCTTGCTCTCCATCATCGGCATCACCGAGCTGACATTTTCTGCGCAGCAAGTGGCCTCGGCGACCTACAGCACGCTCGCCTGCTACCTGCCGCTCGGGATTTGCTATCTTCTCCTCACCCTTCCGGTTTCCCTCTGGACGAAGTGGCTGGAAAAACGTGTGCGCTACGAAACGTGATCTGCCCATGAGAATCCAACTGCGCCAAGTCACCAAGGTCTTCGGAACACAGTGCGTTCTGGATCGGGTCGATTTTGATGTCACGTTCGATCATACCCTTGCGCTGATCGGGCCATCGGGCGGGGGGAAATCCACGCTCCTGCGATTGCTGGCGGGACTCGATACCCCGGATGGCGGAGCTATCATTGTGGATGGTTTCGAACTCGGTCACTCCGAAGCCGACCTCCGACCCTATCGCCGTAGGATCGGTGTCGTCTTCCAAGCTTACAACCTCTTTCCTCACCTCTCGGCCCTCCGCAATGTCGTGCTCCCGCTCGTCGAAGTGCATGGCCTGGCACCCGCCGCCGCGCAGGCGCGAGCCCTCGAAGTCCTCGACCGCTTCCAGCTCGCAGATCATGCTGCCAAACAACCTGCCCAGCTAAGCGGCGGCCAGCGGCAGCGAGTGGCGATTGCTCGCGCGTTGGCCGGCAATCCGAAGTTCCTGCTCCTCGACGAACCCACGTCCGCGCTGGATCCCGAAATGACTGCGGAGGTCCTTGATGTGATTGCCGAGTTGAAGGAATCCGGCACTCCGCTCGTCTTGGTGACTCACGAGATGGGCTTTGCCCGGCACACGGCGGATATCGTGGCCTTTGTTTCCGCAGGTGGGATTCCGGCCTCAGGACCGGGCGAGGCATTTTTCAACGATCCCGCCAAACCGGAGGCTCGGCGGTTTCTGGAAAAAATCCTGAAATATTAACCCGGATCCCGCGATTGAGGAGCTTCGACAGCAACTGTGCTTATTTCGGGCGGAAATTTTCCGTTCCTCTGCCAGGATTTCCTGACGGATATCATATTCGTCGCGCAATTCTTCTTGCCTCGTCGCACGTGCGGCGAGAATGCTAAGCGTTCCGTTTTTTAACTCAACACCACACCACACCACACCATGTCCGCTACAACCATTACTTCCATCCGTGCTCGTCAAATCCTTGATTCCCGTGGGAATCCAACAGTCGAAGCCGAAGTCGAGTTGGCGGGAGGAGCGATGGGCCGTGCGGCCGTGCCGAGCGGAGCCAGCACTGGGGAGCACGAGGCGGTCGAGCTTCGCGATGGGGTCAAGAATTCGTATTTGGGGAAAGGCGTGACGAAAGCGGTCGCCAATGTCGGCAAGCTCATCGCTCCAGCCCTCGTCGGCCTCGATGCCCTCGATCAGATCGGACTCGATAAGACGATGCTCGCCGTGGACGGCACGCCCACCAAGAAGAAGGTCGGCGCGAATGCCATCCTCGCCGTTTCTCTCGCTGCTGCCAAAGCCGCCGCCTCGCAAGTCGGGGTGCCGCTCTACAAATATCTCGGTGGGCCAAACGCCAAGGTCCTCCCTGTCCCAATGATGAACATCGTCAATGGCGGGGCGCACAGTGATGCTCCGATCGATTTTCAGGAGTTCATGATTATCCCGAAGGACTTCCCGACTTTCTCGGAAGCCCTCCGTGCCGGAACGGAGATTTTCCATGCCCTCAAAGCCGAGCTCAAAAAGCGCGGCCTCTCGACAGCTATCGGCGACGAGGGAGGATTTGCCCCGGCCTTCAAGTCGGCCGAGGATGCTCTCAATACGATCGGTCTCGCCGTTAAAGCCGCAGGCTACAAGTTTGGCAAACAGGTCTTCATTGCCCTCGACGCCGCCGCGAGCGAGTTTTACGACGCCGAGAAAAAGATGTATGTCTTCAAAAAATCCGACGGATCGAAGCGTTCGGACAACGCCATCGTCGATTACTACGTCGAACTCTGCGCGAAATACCCGATCATTTCGATCGAGGACGGCTGCGCGGAAAATGACTGGGCGGGCTGGAAAAAACTTACCGAGGCTCTCGGTGACAAGGTTCAACTCGTTGGGGATGACTTGTTTGTGACGAATGTAGAATTTCTCCGGAAGGGCATCGATATGGGCGTGGCCAACTCGATCCTCGTCAAGGTGAACCAAATTGGTTCTCTCACCGAGACCCTCGACGCCATCGAACTCGCCAAAGAAAACCGATATACATCTGTCATTAGCCACCGCTCGGGCGAGACCGAAGACACGACGATCGCCGACATCGCCGTCGCCACAAACGCCGGCCAGATCAAGACGGGTTCCCTCTGCCGCACTGACCGCGTCGCAAAATACAACCAACTCCTCCGAATCGAAGAGGAACTTGGTGACGACGCGATCTACGGCGGGAAAATGCGGTAACAAGCGGAGCCCATCCTCCCAGCGCCCTCCGCGTCCTCCGCGCGAAACCCTCTTCCCAGAGAAGTTTCGCGCAGAGTTCGCAAAGGCGCAGAGAGACAGATGAGGGGAGGGGGAATTCCGCCTACCGAAAACCGGGGCGACTTTCGGAGAATTCCTTGGCACAGATCATGCTTTCTCTGATCAATGTGGCAAATTCGTAACAAAAAAAATTGTTGCCACGGGAAAAATGGCGGCTATAAACATGCCCGTCGAGAGAAAGTCTAAAAAATTACTGATATGAAAAAACTCATCCTGCTCGTAGCCATTGCAACCGTCTTCGCCGGAGGAATGGAAACCTCCTTCGCTCAATCGAAGAAAAAAGCACCGACTTCGATCTCCGCGTTCCTGGGCGGCGTCAGCCTGAGGAAGGCGAAGCCTGCCCAACTCCAGCGTGCATTCAACCGTGCGCTTGCTCGTAACCCTGAAAATGCTGCGGGATTCTTGTCCCAGCTTCTTAATACGGGAAAGATCAGCGGTTCTGCGCTCATTTCTCTGGCCGGACAGGCCGCATCTGCCAACCCTGCCTCGGCTGCCTCCATCTTCAACTCCGTTGCCTCGCGCTTGTCAGGCGACACTGCGGCATTGAAAAGCTTGGCGCAGACGATCGTTGCGGCTTCGCCTGGGTCCAAGACTGTGATTGCGTCTGCGGTCGCATCGAACACTGGCGGGAAAGTCAACTCCAACGAGATCTAACGATTTCTGGTTGGTTTTTCCGTGTGGCCGGGAGGTTTTCGTCTTCCCGCACGGAAGAGAAAATGAGTCAGACCCGGTTTCGGGAGGGGGAAAGATTTCAGACTCTTAATGATGAATGCGAATACTTCAGTCCTCCCGAAAGCCTTGGCCATGGCTGGGATGTTGCTCATCTCCGGATTGGCTTTACAAAGTCAAGAACCGGTGACGGGTGATCCTGAATCAGAAGCATCGGCATCTGAGGAAACGAATGCGACTTCCACTCCGGCACTCACTCCGATGGTTCCGGGAAACTTTGACGCCTTGGATGCGGGCATGCAGAGTTTAACCCCAGAGACTGTTGCACCATCTGGGAATTTCTCCCTCGGCCAAGCAACCCAAGCGGCGGCGCCTGACGAATCCGGCGAGTCGCAGGAAAAGATCCAGCTCTGGCGGATCGTTCCGGTATTCGGCGTCATCTCGCTCTACGACGACAATATCTTCATTTCGAACACAAATCGCGTCGGCGACGTGGTGTTTGCGGTTTCCGCTGGTCTCTCTTTTGAACTCGGGGACTTCCGGAATCTCGAAGAAGACTACCTAATTGTTTCCTATGTTGGAACCGGGCTCATCTATCTGAATAACTCGGCGGAGAATTCCTACAACCAATTTGCCCTCCTCGACGCGCAATATCGAATCTCAAATTTGGCGATCCAAGTGAAAAGCCAGTATGAATACCTCTCGACCCCAGAGCGGGACGTCGGCGGTCTGGTGAGAAGGTCGATCTTTGATAACTCCCTCGGGTTTGTCTACTCCTACAGCGATAAGACCAGCTTCGATCTGGAGTTGCGGCAGAAGGCAAATATCTACGTCGATAACCTCGATTCGTATGATTATGCCATCAAGGCCGGCGGGGAATACCTGATCACCGAGAAGGTCGCACTTGGTGCGGAAGGGGTGGTCGGCGTGCTCGATGCGGAAGACAGCCCCATGCAGTATTACCAACAGCTCCGCGTCCGGGCGAACTACACGGCCACGGGCAAGCTGACATTTAAAATCAGCGCCGGGGTCGAGACACGCCAATTGGACGCCGGGAGCAACCTGAGGGTCAATCCGGTCTTCTCTCTCGGAGGGGAATATCACCCGTTTGAAAATACAACGATCGCGCTCACGGGCTACCGGCGTATCCAACCCTCCGCACTCGACAGGAGCCAAGACTTTACCGCCACGGGACTCGAGCTCGTGATTTCTCAGAAGTTTTTCCAAAAATTCGAAGCAGAACTGGCCGTTGGCTACGAGAACGATGTCTATTTCTCAACGGACGACGCGAATGGTGTCAATCGCGTGGACAACTTCCTCTTTGCCCGCCCCTCGATTTCGTTGACTTTCCTGACCAATTACCGCGCGTCGATCTTCTACGAATATCGGAACAACGACTCGAACGAAAGTAGCTTTTCGTTTTACAACAACCGCTTCGGTTTGGCTATCGAAGCTCAGTTCTAGACTGCGGAGTTTATGTGGATTCAAAATGTTGTTTCTTGCTGTCTTCATCGTGCTTTCTTGGTGGCTTTTGCCATTCTGCTGATCCTTCCACCGCAGCTGCCAGCACAGGAACAGGACGCCAATTACCTTCTCAGTCCCGATGACCTTGTAGACTTTCGCGTCTTTCAGGAACAAGATCTCGATTCGGTAGTGCGGATCGCTGGCGACGGGAAAGCGAACTTTCCCCTGATCGGGAGCATTAAGATTGGCGGGCTCTCGATTGCCGCGGCCGTGGCTGCCTTGCAAGATCGTTACCGCGACGGGTATCTGGTCAATCCTCAGGTGAGCATCACCGTCCGGGCCTACGCCAAGAAGAGGTTTACGGTTTTGGGGCAGGTTCAAAAGCCAGGCTCTTACACGATCGAGGGGAGCGAAGAAATCACACTCCTGCAAGCGATTGGAATGGCGGGAGGGTTCACTCGGATCGCCGACCCGAGCAAGATTACCGTCAAGCGACGGGCGGCTGGAAAAGAGACCGTCCTAAGATTTGACGCCAAACAAATGGCACGTGGTGCCAACGATACGTTTGTTGTCATCAAGCCCGGCGATGTCATCACCGTGGCCGAGTCCATTTTCTAGGCATTCTTTTTCCATGAGCGAACCCGAGCAGCGCAAGCACCAGAGTTTTCAACTTCCGGCCCAACTGGCAGACTTGGATTTTGACTTCTGGCGGTATTTTAACCTGATCGCCCGGTATCTCTGGCTGGTTGGCATCATCACGGGGCTACTTTTCGTATTGGCCTTTGCGTGGCTTCTCCGCCAGCCAAACATCTATGCCTCGAAAGCGGTCCTCCAAGTCGAGCAACGCGCGCAGAAGGTTCTCAAGATGGAGGATATTCAGACCGAGCAGATGGACTCCATCGACTACCTCAAGACGATTCAAGAGTCTCTAGAAAATCGCTCCCTCCTCCTAAACGTCGTTCAAGCAGCCAGGCTCGAAGATGACCCCGACTTTGCTCCGAAACGGATAGACAACCCCTACACTCCCTCGGAGTTGGCAGACCGGATGGCCAAGAAGGTCGATGTGAAACTTCGGCGTGGAACGCGACTTATCGAGCTGAAAGTCGAGGACACGAACCCGGAACGTGCGAAAGAATTGGCGGAACTCACGATCAAAGAATTCCTTCGGCAAAATTTTAACCAACGCTTCGAGGTCTCGCAAGTTGCCAACGAATTCCTCGCTGAGGAGGCGGGGAAGCTGAAGAAGAAACTCGAGGAATCCGAGCAAAAACTCCAACGCTACAAGGAAGAAGAAAATGCCGTCTCGCTCGAACAGACTCAGAACATCACCATCGAGCGCCTGAAGGAACTGAACACCAAGGTCACCGAGGCGAAGGGAACACGGCTTCGTCTTGAGGCAGATCTCGAACAACTGAAAAATCTGGCTCCGGATGATTATGACAGCATTCTTGAGATCGGCAGCGTGGCAGCGATTCCCGACATCGCGGACGTTCGAGAAAAAATCGTCAAAGCGGAAACGGACTTCGCTGCTATTCAAAAACGTTATCTCGCGAAACACCCGAAATATCTGCAGTCGAGCGGCCAGCTCGACCAGTTGCGCCTATCTCTTCGAACGACACTCAAAAATTCCGGGAATATTCTTCGGAAGCAATACCAAGGTGCCAGCGAGACGGAAAAGAAACTGTCGGCAGCACTGGCCGAGCAGGAAAAAGAGGCCTTGGAACTGAATAAAATTTCCATTCCTTACAACGTTCTTCTCCGCGAGGTGGAGTCCGATCGCACGACTTACGAGTCGGTCATCAGCCGGCTACGCGAAACTCAGATCACTCAAGGGGTGGAGAAAAGCCCGTTCCGGATCATTGAGGAGCCGATGTATTCCTCGATCCCGGTCAAGCCAGACCGGAAGAAGATTCTGCTCGCTGCCGTTATTCTCGGGCTAATTCTATCGTGTGTCGTGATCTTCCTCATCGACACGTTGGACCCGAGTCTCCATGCCGTGGACAGCGCGGAATCCTTCCTTGGTCTTCCGTGCCTCGCCGTCGTTCCGGAAATGTTGAGAAAGAAGGGGGAAACAACGGCGGACTTCAAAAAACGAACGGACCGTCCTCTGATCATCATGCAATCGGGTGCCTCGACGCAGGCGGAGGCCTTCCGGACACTCCGGGCTTCCCTATCCCTCCTGCCGGATAAGGAAAAGCGGCGGATTTTTCTCTTCACCAGCTCCATCCCGTCCGAGGGCAAGACCTTCAATACGATCAATGCCGCCGCCGCGTTCGCTCTTGACGGGCTGAAGACGATCGTTATCGACGCCGATCTTCGCCTTCCGATGGTTGAGAAAGCGCTTCTGGGTGAGAAAAAGAATGTGCCTGGCCTCACGGACTTTCTGGCCGGCAATGCCAAATTGGCTGATGTGATTGGGAAATCGTCGGTGGATAATCTCTCCGTGCTCACGGCTGGTGGGCGTGCGCCAAATCCGGCCGAGCTCCTCGGAGGTGGCGGATTCCCATTGCTCCTCGCCGAACTCTCAAAAACCTATGACCGCATTGTCATCGATAGTGCCCCGGTGAACGCCGTCAGCGATACGGTCCGAATCGCCGCCGCCGCCGATTACGTTTGCCTCATCATTCAATCCGAACGCACCCCGAAACGCGCCGTCCTCCGCGCCCTTCGATTACTAGCCAACGCTCAGGGCAGGATGGCCGGATTCGTCCTCAACCGAACCACGCTCGGCAGCACGGGCGGGTATTATTACTATTACTACGGAGACAAATACTCGAAAGACAGTGTCTACGGGGCTGATCCCGCGAAGACGTAGGAAAAATGAACGTTCTGCCCCTGAACAAACTGGCAAGGGCCACCAAGCCCTGCCTAACGCAGTGAAATACGACGAAATCGTCACAATAAAAGGGGCTCATTTTCGGCAAAAGTGTCTGAAATGACGAGAGGCGGTAGCCTGCCCAAGTGGGAACATGTGGTGGATTCCCTTTCACGATTAGCGAGCGGGATTTGAAACTTTGCCCATGGATTTCATGGGTCAGAGATCAGGCCGGTTACGCCTCATTACCCATCGGTCGGTGAATAGTCGCCAGCCTTCCATCTCCATCTAAATGTCTACCTGGTTCCGTCGGGAAAAACGTGATGCCGTAACGGTGCGATGCATTCGGCTTGCTGCCGTGACGGACTTCGTGTGCTCCAGTCTCGGGCTTTTGGCGGCAGACTTCGTCCGCTTCGAATGGCTTCCCAACGTAGCCGGCGCACTGACCATTCAGAAGACCATAGTTCCGGTCATCTTTGGTGCACTGCTTTTTTCATTTTTGATGGTGTTGTTTGATGGATACCGTCGATTCACTCTCCTTCGTTATCGTCGGAGCTTCCCAATCATCTTTAAGTCGGTTTTCGCGTGGATTGTTGCCTTTGCGGCTTTCTCTCTTTTCTTTGAAGTCCTGCCGAATGTTTCGCGAGTTTTCATCCTTCTCGGCGCATTGTTTGTTTTTGTGTTTGTCGCGCTCGGACGATTCGCCCTGCAGCGGACCCTCCTTTCCGCCGGCCTTACCGCCGCTTTCCGCCAAAGGATCCTATTTGTTGATTGGACCCCGCGGGTTCAGAAACTGGCGGAGGAAATCCAAAAAGATAAGTGGCACCCCTATGAGATTGTAGGCGTCGCTCCGCCAGAGAATAATCGCTTTACCTCCGAGCCGCCTAAGCAATTTCGGGCGCTGGGCAGCCATTCGGAAATTGAACATTTTTGCGAATCGGGCCTCGTAAATATCATCATCTTAGCCGACAGGAAAGGCAGCGAGGCTGAAGCGCCGGCCTTGGCCTCTCTTTGCGAGCGGAACCTCGTCTCGTTCATGATGATCCCGTCTGGCTTCCAAATCCTCCTTTCTGGACTTCAGATTACCACGATCAGCAGTGTGCCCGTCCTCGGAGTCACAGAACTGCCATTGGAGCGCACCATTAATGCGATGATGAAAAGGGCCTGCGATATCCTTGGCGCGGTGGTCGGGATCATTTTATTCGCTCCGGTCGTTGCGCTTTTTTCGACGTTGGTCTTCCTCGAATCTCCCGGCGCCGTATTTTACCGTCAGGTTCGGGTCGGACGGAACGGTCGGCCATTTCATATCATTAAAATTCGAAGCATGCGTCTCGATGCCGAGAAGGATTCCGGCGCCCGGTGGGCAACGAAAAACGATCAGCGTCGACTGAAGATTGGCGCATTCATGCGGCGGTGGAATATCGATGAACTCCCGCAATTTTGGAACATTCTCTGCGGTGACATGAGCCTCGTTGGTCCCCGCCCCGAGCGTCCTGAGCTGATCGTGGAGTTCAAAGAGACCATCTCCCATTACAATGCGCGCCACCATGTGATTCCCGGGCTCACCGGCTGGGCTCAAGTCAATGGACTTCGAGGCAATACCGATCTCTCCGAACGCATCCGATATGATCTCTATTACATGGAAAACTGGAGCCTCGCCCTCGACTTCCAGATCATGCTGATGACGTTCGTTCGATGGGACGGCGCCGCGTAAGACCCTTTTCTTATGGATGTCTCGCGCAGAGGCCGCAAGGACCGCAAAGGAAAAAAATGCCGCCAAGTTCAAAGCTGGGAGCAAGTTGTGGCTTGATTAACTATTTTTATATGTCTATAATAGCCATATGATAAACGTAAGCGTTTCTGAATTGAAGAACCACCTCTCGGCGCACCTAGAGCGCGTCCAAGCCGGTGACTCCGTGCTGGTTCTCGATCGTCGCAAGCCGATAGCCGTTATTGAGCCGGTTGGATATGGAACTGGACCCGGAGCCTTAGAGGCCCTGATCGTTTCAGGCACTGTCCAGCCGCCAGCCGCACCAAGTGCCCCATTGGAGTTCTTAAGCCTACCCAAAGGGCAGTGTGGAGGGGTGAAAGCGGCAATCCTGGAAGAGCGCGACGGGCGATGAGGTTCTGGGACAGCTCTGCGGTAGTTTCGCTGTTGCTAACCGAAGACGACTCTGCGATTCGAGAAGAAGATTTTGCAAGCGATCCTGGCATCCTTGTCTGGTATGGAACGTTGGCCGAAATCGAATCGGCGATATGTCGGCGCCTTCGTGATGGGGCTCTCCTTGGAGTAGACGCTGAGATGGCGAGGACGCGGCTGGCCCACTTGAGGCAACGTTGGTTTGAGGTGCAGGCCTTTGGTGTTGTTCGAGCCCGCGCGATCCGACTTCTTCGACTCCATCCCCTGCGGGCCGCTGATGCTTTTCAACTCGCCGCCGCTCTTGTCGCTTTCGATGAGAAAACGACCGGTCACTGGTTTTACACTGGCGACGCTCGCCTGCTCGTAGCCGCCCAAGCGGAGGGCTTCGAGGTGAAATAAGAGGCCTTCGAAAATCGACCGGCCTTCCACATTACCCGTGCCGCAGCCCCCTCCTTTTTCACAGTTGTCTCGCGCAGTGGACGCAAAGACCGCAAAGGAATTCAGGTTTTTAGTCTCCGATCTCCGATTTCCAATCTCCGCTTTCCGATCTCCACTTTGTGCCCCCTGCACTAAACATTCGACTTTCCCTTATGGCGAAGCGCTATCGCGCTGGTTTTGTGCCCCCTGCACTAAACATTCGACTTTCCCTGATCACGAAGCGCTATCGCGCTGGTATTGTGCCCGTGCACCAACCAGGCGGCCAGGGAGGCTGCCCGGTAGACTGCCGAAGGCAGCCCGCAGGGCACGACGCCGGGGCGGGCGCGTGTCAAACATTCGACTTTCCCCGATCACGAAGCGCTATCGCGCTGGTATTCCGGTTTCCGGTTTGCAATCTCCGCTCTCCGATTTCCCACTCATGCCTTACGCAGCCCATGCTCGACTACGAGATCGAAACGATCCGCGAGTTTGTTGAGCGGCGATAAATGTGATCCGGATCGTTATTGACAGTAGTGTCGTTGTGGCAGCGATTCGCTCCAAAGTCGGATGGTCGCACAAATTGCTATTTTCAACCGGTGTCGATCGTCGTTGGCAGCTGTGCCTATCGAGTCCCCTCTTGCAGGAATATACAGAGCAGACCTTAAAACACTCGCATATCCCTAGTTGGTCCCGCGAGTCGTGCGATGATTTCCTGGATTACCTCTGCAAGTCATCGTGCTGGTGCGAGGTCCATTTCCTCTGGCGACCGCTTCTGCCGGATCGATGACCACCTCGTCATCGAGGCGGCAATGGCGGGCTCTGCGGAATACATTATTACCTTCAACAAGAAGGATTTTCAACCCGCTGAATCCTTCGGAATTACCCTGATGACACCCAAAGAATTTTTGCTACATTTGTCGATATGAGCACCATTACCGCCGAGTTGCCGGATCCGGTTTTGAAATCTATGCAGGACCTTGCAGGGATTGAGGGCACCACTGTGGAGAAACTTGCTGCGGTGGCTATTGCCCAAGCCGTTGGTGCCTGGAATAGCCAACGCCGTGTTTTCGACGAACGCGCCACTCGGGGGAACAGACAGAAATTTGAGGCCGCACTGAGAAAAGTTCCCGCGACTCCTCCCCGTCCCGACGACGAATAGGAAACCCCACCGCGTGAGACCCTCTTATCCCAGAGATTTCGCGCAAAGCTCGCAAAGACTGCAAAGGAGAATAACGGCCAGTAGCTCAGATCCCAGTCCGTCTTATCTCCCCATTGGCGTCCCCCGCGTCCTCCACGCGAAACCCCTCTTCTGACAGCGATGACACACATAAGAGTCCACTGAGCCTCTCCGCTTGTCATCGCCATGCTGTGATGTTATGATGTTCTGATGCGCACAACTCTAGATATTGATGCCCCGGTCCTAGAAGCGGCTCGCGCGATGGCCGCATCGACACACCGGAGCATCGGAGCCGTCATTTCGGAACTAGCGACCCGCGGCCTTCGGGCACCGTCGCCGGAAGTTCGTTCGGAGAGGATGTTGCCCGTTTTTAGCGTGCCACCGCACGCAGCTCCGCTCGACCCTGCGGCCATTCGCGCTTTGATCGAAACAGATGGCCTTTCTGATTGATATCAACGTTCTCCTCGCGTTGGCATGGCCAAACCACCCGCACCATCACGTGGCCACTCGTTGGTTTGATGAAAATTCCGGGGCCGGGTGGGCGACGTGTGCCACGACCCAGCTAGGATTCGTTCGCATTTCCAGCCAGCCAAGGTTTTCACCTGATCACGTCGATCCCGCGACGGCCAGCAGGCTATTGCTCTGCTGGGTTGCCCATCCGACACATCTCTATTGGCGAGAAGAGGCAGCAGGCCTCACCGGTCCGACTTTCCTGAATTTGCTACTCACAGTGCTGACCCACAACTTCGTCACGGACGCCTTCCTTGTATCCGTCGCCACGGCCAACGGCGGCAAACTCGCGACCCTCGATGAACCGCTGGCAAACCTCTTCGCCGACTCCGTCCAACTCGTCCGATAGAGGAGAATAACCTCGCGCAAAGCTCGCAAAGACCCCAAAGGACTTCCAGTGTCCGATTTCAAGTCTCCGATTTCATTTTCCCTCCTCCTTAACATCCCCCGCGCGAAACCTCCCTCCGTCAGAAGCCTATGAAAATGAAAACCGTTGCCCTGCTCCCGATGAAGGCGCACAGTGCCCGCGTTTCTGGAAAAAACTTCCGGTCCTTCGCGGGCAAGCCCTTGTTCCGTTGGATCCTCGACTCGCTTCTGGAGCTCGAATCCATCGAAAAAGTCATTATCAATACCGATGCGAGGGAAATCCTCGCGCAAAATGGGCTCGTTGACTCACATCGTGTCCTGATCCGGGACCGCAGGCCGGAGATCTGCGGCGACTTTGTCAGCATGAATCTCGTCATCGCCGACGATCTTGCGAACATTGCTGCCGACACCTATCTCATGACCCACACGACAAACCCGCTGCTTACTTCCGCAACCATCCGTGCAGCACTGGCGGCATTTCGTGACGCTCAGATTGCCGGGAGGGCGGATTCCCTCTTTTCCGTGAACAAGTTCCAGACGCGCTTTTATCGCGAAAACGCGAGTCCGGTGAACCACGACCCGGAGAACCTGATTCGCACCCAAGACCTTGAGCCATGGTATGAAGAGAACTCCAACCTTTACATCTTTTCTCGTGAGAGCTTCGCGAAAACGGCGGCCCGTATTGGCGAGCGACCGATCCTCTTCGAGACACCACGCCGCGAATCCGCAGACATCGATGATCAGGAGGGATGGGACATCTCAGAGACTTTGGCCGTGGCCAGCCTTAAAGAAAAGACGGCAGCGGCATAAAATGATCTCCCAACTCCCATCCCAGCCGGGAAATGCCCGGACGCCGCCTGTCGCGCGGAGCCTCCTGGCGAGCTTGGTGATCCGCACATTCAATGAAGCCGACCATCTGGGCTCGCTGCTCCGTGCGGTTTCCGTGCAAACAATTCCGGGTGCCACATCGATCGAGGTCATCGTTGTCGATTCTGGATCCACGGATGGGACGCAAGATATCGCTTCAGGGGCAGGGGCAAAGGTTCTCACGATCCGCAAGGAGGACTTCACCTTTGGTCGCTCGCTCAATGTTGGCTGTGAGGCAGCGAGGGGTGAGTTCCTCATCTTGATTAGCGGCCACTGCATTCCCGTTCATGAGTCTTGGCTCGAGGAACTCCTCGCCCCCCTCCGGGATCCCTTGGTGGCTGCAACCTATGGTCGTCAAGTCGGCGGACGGACAACCCGCTTCAGCGAAAGCCGGGTTTTTGAGAAATACTATCCCAATGGCCCGGCGACGCAAAGCCCGACATTTTGTAACAACGCGAATTGCGCTATCCGCAGGTCCCTCTGGCGCCGCTTCCGGTATGATGAGACCCTGACCGGCTTGGAGGACATGGACATGGGCAAGAAAATCGTCGGGGCAGGGTTCAAAATCGCCTACGCACCGGCGGCGGCCGTCCACCATATTCACGATGAATCGTGGGCGCAAATCAAACGACGCTACGAACGCGAAGCCATCGCACTTCGTCATATCCACCCCGAGATGCACTTTCATCTAGCCGACGCGATCAGATGCCTCTTTTCGGCGGTTTTCGGCGACTTGCTGGCTGCGATCCGTCAGCGGATTCCGCGCACCAAATGGCCAGGAATCGCCGCTTTCCGGTTTCACCAGTTTCTCGGCAGCTGGCTGGGGAACCGCCCGCACCGTGAGCTGAGCAATAAGGAAAAGATGCGTTACTTCTTTCCGACCTAAGTCATGAAAAAAATCCTTTGCACCTGTCCTCCGATGATCCGTGCGATCACGTCGCTTGAGAACGAGTTCGTCCGGCGTGATGCTGAAGTATTCTGCCCCGAGTTCCGTCAAGTGATGGCCGAGTCCGATTTGATCAACCTTGTTCCCGACTACGACGGATGGATCATCGGCGATGATCCGGCGACCGCCGGAGTTCTCGAGGCCGGGGTGGCCGGTCGCCTACGCGCTGCGATCCGTTGGGGAATTGGAACGGACAACGTCGATTTTCCTGCCGCCAAGGCGTGCGGTTTGGATATCGTCAACACACCCGGGATGTTTAACGAAGAAGTCTCCGACGTGGCCGTGGCCTATCTGCTCGGACTCGCCCGCGACTTGTTCGTCATCGACCGGGGGGTGCGTTCGGGAGGATGGCCGAAGCCCCCGGGCATGTCGCTCGCGGGGAAGACAGTCGCCCTAGCGGGGTTTGGAAATATCGGGCGGTCCACGGCCCGGAAGCTCCTAGCCTTTGGCCTCAAGGTCATTGCCTACGACCCCTTTTTCAAACCCGATCCCGCACTGCCCTTGGAGTCTGCCGTGTGGCCGGAGCGGATTGAAGAAGCCGACTTCATCCTGCTGACCTGTGCGCTTACGGAATCCAGCCGCCACATGTTAAACGCGTCCGTTCTGGCAGCGGTCAAGCCGGGTGTCCTCGTCGTCAACGTGGGGCGTGGACCCCTGATCGACGAATCGGCCCTGATCTCAGGTCTTGAATCCGGTCGCGTGGGAGCCGCCGCTCTCGATGTGTTCGAAGAGGAACCTCTTCCCCCCAACTCCCCCCTTCGCTCCTTCGACCGCTGTGTCTTCGGCTCTCACAACAGCTCAAACACCGTCGAAGCCGTGCATCGAACCTCTCTGCGGGCTATCGAACTTCTCTTTGAAAGACTGAAATGAAACAAGCCGTCATCATCACAGGTGCCCTCGGCGGGATCGGGCGCGCCCTTTGCGAGGAATTCCACGCCCATGGCTTTTTTGTCGTCGCGCTAGATCGCTCGGAGGGCTCGGTGGCCGCGCACCTGATCCTCCGCACGGATATCCGCGAAACCGTTTCCAACCCGACCGCCCGCGACCTTCTGGTCGCACGGATCACCGAGGCCCTTGACGCCGAGAGCCTCATTTTGCGGGGCTTGGTGAACAATGCGGCGACCCAGATTCTGGGGGGCGTCTCCACTCTGACCGCGCAGGACTGGCAGGAAACCCTGGAGACCAACCTGCTCGCCCCATTCTTTCTTGCCCAAGCATTCCTCGCCCGCCTCGAAGCTTCGCACGGGGCAGTTGTTAACATTTCGAGCATTCACGAGAAGCTAACCAAGAGCGGGTTTGTCGCCTATGCGACCTCGAAGTCCGCTCTCTCCGGGCTCACGCGGGCGATGGCCGTGGACTTGGGTGCGCGTGTGCGCGTCAATGCCATTTGCCCCGCTGCCATCCACACGGCAATGCTGGAGGCGGGCTTCGCCGAAAAACCGGATGCCTTCGCCGCCCTGCACAGTGCTCACCCTTCCGGTCGCATTGGAACCCCCGAGGAGGTGGCCCAACTTGCCCGATACCTTGTCTCCGACGCCCCTCCCTTCCTCACCGGGAGCTGTCTCGGACTCGACGGCGGCATCGCCGGGCGACTCCATGACCCGGCGTGACGCATTCACACTTCTGGAGCTTCTGGTGACGACGTCGATGATCGCCATCCTCGGTCTCCTCATCCTCGCCGGGGCAAGGGGGGTGAGATCCACGTGGGAGCAGACAATTGATCTTTCGAACCTGCGGGCGATCGGGGGAGGATGCCAAATGTATGCGGCCGACAACAACGCTGCCATGCCCCGTGTTGCCTACGATACAGACTGCTGGATGCGCATGATCTGGCACTATATTCCTAATGAAAAGCTTTTCGCCTCGCCCTCGGATCCTCGGAACTGCTTGAGAACGAAGAAACCCATTTACGCGTTAGAAAACAACACGAGCTACGTTATGAACGGCTTCAGTGATTTGGGAGATTACAGTGCCCCCTCGTTTGCTCCACGCGTTTCCATGGTGGACAAGCCCGGATCCACGATCCTTGTCTGCTTGAGATCGTTCAATGCAGGCGACCGCTATTTGGATTTGGCATTTGGCGACCACAAAACTGTTGGTGACTATCGACGCTACAACAATGGCTCCGTTTACCTGATGGTCGATGGCTCCAGCCGGAGGATTCGCTTTTCGGACTACGACCATGCTCTTTGGCTTGCCGAAAAGGATTGGAAAATTCCGTGAAATCTCTCCTCGCAAAATCCTGGCACTCGCCCACGCTGATGACGTGGATGAGTTTTGCTGCGCGTAGTGGGGGGTTACTCCTCGTCACACCGCTCATCCTACGGAATTTCTCGCCGGCCCAGACGTCCCTTTGGTTCCTGTTCCTCACGATCTCCTCGCTCCTCATGATGGCCGACTTCGGGTTCGGTCCATCGTTTGTCCGTGCGATTTCCTATGCGCGTGGCGGGAGGCGGACGCTCGAAAGTGGTTCGGATCTGCTCGATGGCCCGAACCAGCCGCTGTTGGGATCCATTTACCGCGCTCTCCTCAAATCCTATACCCGCCTTTCACTCATCGGCGGGGTTCTGGGGGCGGGTCTAGGGACATGGGCGGTAATGAAACCGGTCTCCGAGTTGGCAGATGCCCGCGAGGGCTGGGCCGCATGGGGAATCGTGTTGGTCGCATCCATCGGGATCTTCCGTAACAATGCCTATAGCAACTGGCTCCAAGGCCTGAACCTCGTTGCACGGGTCCGAAGAGCCGAGGCGTTTCTCGCCCTCGGCACAACCCTGTTTACCGCCCTGGTCGTTTTTGCAACGCACAGCTTTCTCTGGGCTGTTGTGGCCGCTCAAACTGGAACGCTCCTGTCCTCTTTGATGATCCGGCGCCTCGGCAGATCGACGGCCCCAACTGCAAAAGAGACTTCACCGGAGACAGAGAAAGCCGTCATGGCCTTCATTTGGCCGGCGGCATGGCGCAGCGGAGTGGGTGTGCTGATGTCAAACGCCATCATCCAGGCCTCCGGCGTCATCTACGCCCAGATGGCGCCACCTTCCCAAGTGGCACCCTACCTGCTCGCCATGCGAATCCTCAGCATGATCACACAGATCTCCATGGCCCCGTTCTACAGCAAGATTCCCCACTTCGCCTCGCTCTATGCGGCTGACCGCCGCCCGGAACTCATCCGCGACGTCCAAAAAGGAATGGCCCGTGCCCACTGGGTCTATGTCGCCGGAATCCTCGGGGTAGCCTGGACCGTGCAACCTCTCCTTCACCTCATCGGAAGCAAGGTCTCCTTCGTCAGCCCGTCGCTTTGGCTTTTCATGGGCCTCGCCTTCTTCATCGAACGCATGGGTGCCATGCACCTCCAGTTCTACTCTCTCTCGAACCATATCCTCTGGCACATCGCCAACGGCGTTGCGGGCTCGATCTATCTTGTTGTCTCGATTCTCCTGCTCCCCCACATCGGCGTTGCCGCATTCCCTGCTGGAATCGTCGCGGGGTATGCCGGGTTTTATACGTGGTTTGCGATGCGTTTGGTCCACAAACACTACAAACAAGATACGCTTGCTTTCGAATTACGTTGTAGTATCCAGCCCGCGCTAGTTTTTGCTACTACATTTTTCATAACCGTGTTCTGCATGGATAAAAGATAGTTCCACATACTCCTGTGATGCAATCTATTCAAAAACGTTACTCCTTTGATTTACACGCGATTGTATTTTATTGGACCGCGCTAGCTCTTCTTCCATGGATAAAATATCCGGCAGTCGGTCCCCCTTATCACCTCGCTGCCTTCTTATTGTATGTAGCGGTGCTATTAGCCTTCATATTTCCAATAATACTATCCGGGACCCAGCGGATAGATATTATTTCTGACGCACTTCCGAGAATGCGCAAAGACATTTTCTATGCAGCCACTATCCTGTCATTTCTTAGCATTATATCTTTTGTCCAGTCTTATTCTGCGATGGCTTCAATGGACTTATATACTGCTAAATATCTATACTCAACGCAACAGATTGATCCAAACAAGATATTCGCGCGAATGTCACTGCTTTGCGCGCCGGCAATTCCAATATTTATCTTCGAATGCGCACGAAGCATCACAGCATTACAGAGTAAAATTCTCCTCGTATTATTTTTGTGCTTCGTAGGCATTTCGATTGGATCAAGATTCGGCGCACGATTTGACCTTTTAGTATTTATTGGCTTTTCTTTCTATTCTCTATGCCTGACTCAAAGCAGCTACATCTATAAATATTTTAAGCACATCGTGCTAGTAATTATTCTTTTCTTAATTCTAGCCTTTTCTATAAATACCAGATTCAGTTTTTATAGAAATTCCCAGGATGAAACACTTCAAGAATCTCAGTCACTCATTTCGGAAGGGGAGTTATTTTTCGAGGCACTGGGATGGACCGACCCGCCCCCCGCTCTATCCTACGCTTTTGCAGCACTGGACGACTATTTTCTCTCATTATTAGATCGACTAGGAATTTATCTTGAAGAAAACGAAGAGGCGCCAGGCTTTGGCCAAGTATCATTCTACATCTTTTTTCAACAGCTTGGTTTAGATGAAGGTCAAAGCATTAAGCTTTCGGTTGACGAACTCTATAGAAGCGACGTAACGGGAAGAGTTCAAAATTATTGGGCAACTGGTATCCGCGACTTCTGCATGGATTGGGGAGTCATTGGAACGATCATTGCGGCAGGAATACTCTCATTTCTATACTGCATGGGCAAGCGACTATGGAGACGATCCTATTTTGCAGGAGTATTGTGCTCTGCCGCCGGCACGTCGGTCTTCCTGCTTTCCACAATTTCCGTCTTTAAGTCGACATATATTCAAATTGCCTTGCCTGGCATCATAGTTTTACTGGCCATTGATCTAATCACCCACTCAATGTTAACAAGGTTCCTTTTCCCTAAGCCTCGAATTTCTCTTGAGTCAGGCTCTAGGCATTGACAAACTACCTTTGTCAGTCGACCGAATGAGATCGCCACATGTCAGCTTAAGTGATCGTCAATGTGATTAATCTTCTATTCCTAGGTGCGTTGTCGATTATGTTTGTTCAGGCGCAGTCTACGAGTATTGAGGCCATTATGCCTGCAGACGTAAATGCCTCTACTGATACACGAAGGGTTCTCAACTACTTGGCAAATCTACCTAGAGGCGATAGTTCGAGTCGGATTGTTATAGGACAACTTGCGGCCCATATAAATCACTCTGACAACTATGCCAAATGGGGCACAAGTTTTGGCTGCTATCCCGGTATATACCACTGGGAAGCACGGTGGGACTACGGGAGTATCGGTTTTGATCGATATGTGGACCTTTCTGTGGAGGCATGGAGAGTAGGATCATTGGTAACGATAGGGTGGTCGGATAAAAACCCTCCAATACCCGCGACAACTATTGCAGACTGCGATGTTGAAAACCCAGACCGAAATCAAGCCGCATTTAACATATTCTGGAACGAGTGGGTTTCAGAACTTGTGCGTTACCTTAGGGCACTTGATCACAAAGGTGTTGTGGTCCTTCTCCGCCCGCTTCATGAGCCGGAGGGACGGGCATGGATATCGGCAGGCAAGTCGTCGTTCAGGAATGTCTGGAAGCAATTATTTCTGAGAATTACAGTTGTCGAGAATCTGCACAACGTTCTCTTCGTGCTCGGGATTGACTCCACAAAAGACACGGATTACTTTCCGGATCCAGCATTCGTCGACATTGCCGGGACCAGTGAATACGTCAATCCTCCTTATGGAGAAAAAGACTTTGAGCTTCTCAATTTCTTACAGTCAAGTTCGCCATATATCGGGAAGCCTATAGCAATTTGCGAAACAGGTTCGGTAAAGAACTCTGGGGTTCGTGCAGATGCCGCTCAATATCTTGCGGCTATAAAGAGATTTGCGCCGTTTGTTTGCTATCTCAGTTGGTGGCATGAGAATCCTGAGAACGAATATCAATGGGCGTTTTATCAGTCTGAAAATGCTGCCGAGATGCTTTCTGACCCATGGGTGATAACCCGCGAAACACTTGATATCCCATTGTTCTTAAAGCATTCGCGTTCACAAAAATGACTAATCGCCGCTCACTATTGATGAACATATTTACTCTTGCCAAGGCACTTGTCAGGCAGA
>Ga0247835_1000376_pt1 | contig 65197 bp, 60 predicted proteins | sample LaCtaG_3_FD_189912 | JGI IMG/M metagenome (GOLD analysis project Ga0247835, IMG submission 189912) | Freshwater microbial communities from meromictic Lake La Cruz, Castile-La Mancha, Spain - LaCruzMarch2015_13.5m | ecosystem: Environmental > Aquatic > Freshwater > Lake | place: Spain: Castile-La...
CCTTAACTCTATTTAACATAATATAAATTATAGAAAATAAAAACCCGGAATTAGCAACCCGTCTTCTTTCTATATTTGCTTTAGATTTTGCATTAACTTTGCACGTATTATCTTCAAGGTTCAAATGGCCAAAAAATACCTGCCCATCGGCATCCAAACTTTCAGGGATTTTAAAGAACGCAACTACCAGTACGTTGACAAAACTGATTTGATTTACAAATTGGTAACGGAGGGTCAGTATTATTTTTTTGCGCGCCCCCGACGCTTTGGAAAATCTTTGCTGCTGTCTACCATCCACGAATTGTTCGAAGGCAGCAAAGACCTGTTTGAAGGCCTCTGGATTGAAAACAAATGGAACTGGGAAGAAACCAACCCGGTACTGCATTTTTCGTTCGCTTCCATTGATTATCAGGGACTTGGGCTCGAAATGGCCATTCATCATCTGCTCGATCAAGCCGCTGCGAAACACGGACTTGTTTTGAGCGCTACAAGTTTTAAGTCAAAATTTTCCCAACTGCTTGAACTGCTCGGTACACAAAAAGGAAAAATTGTGTTGCTGGTAGATGAGTATGATAAACCGATTATCGATTACCTGGAAACGGAACAATTGCCCACCGCTCGGTTACACCAGGAGACGATGAAGGTGTTTTATTCGGTTTTAAAAGATGCCTCTCCTTACCTGCGTTTTGTGTTAATTTCTGGCGTATCAAAATTCTCCAAAGTATCTGTATTTTCAGATCTTAACAGCTTGAATGACATTACGTTACATCCAGCATACAGCACCTTGGCGGGATATACACAAGCGGAAATTGAGCAGTATTTTGATCCATATTTGGTGGAAGTTATGGCTGTTCAACAATTGGATAAACCCGCTTTGTTGGAAAAAATGCGGCTTTGGTACAATGGATATAGTTGGGATGGGGTGCAAAAAGTGTATAATCCATTCGGCACCTTGAACTTTCTGGATCAAAAATCATTCGGCAACTACTGGTTCAGTACAGGCACCCCTACCCTATTGGTCCGCTTGATGCAAAAGCAGGTAAAATTTGATTTTGAATTGGCGCGCACCACCGCCGCTGTGTTGGATCAATATTCCTTAGATGCCCTTGATTTAACGGCTTTGTTGTTCCAAACCGGCTATTTGACCATCGTTCAACGCGATTATTCGAATGGAAATTTGGTACTCGATTATCCCAATCTGGAGGTAAAGGATAGTATGTACAGCTTTATGATTGATCAATTAGCGCCCAACCGGGATTATCAATATGCATCTATTCAGGTACACCACCTAAAGCAAGCCTTCGAGCAAAACAATTTGAATGCGGTAAAGGCAATCATTAACACCCTTTTGGCTGATCTCCCCTACGCTCTTTTTGAAACCGATCGTAAAACGTCTGAACGGTTTTACCACAGCCTGATTCACTTATTGTTCAAATATCTTGGTGTTTATATCGAAAGTGAAGTACACACCAGTTTTGGACGCGCAGACAGTGTAGTACAAACATCTACTGATATTTACATATTTGAATTTAAGCATAATAATAGCGCTGAAAATGCTTTGGCACAAATTATCGACAAAAAATATGCAGATAAATACCGCATGCAGGGTAAAACCATTTATGGTATCGGCGTGAATTTCAATTTCGAAACACGCGCGATCGATGGCTGGTTGACAGAAATTCTTTAAGTCTTAAATAAGTTTCCGATTTTTTCACAGGCAAACCTTACGTTTTTTTTGATTTTTTCACAGGCAAATTTACACCAAAATTATATTTTTACCCAGCCGAAATCAAATCCCATAAATTTCCATACAAATCCCTGAAAACCGCTACCGTTCCATATTCCGCCTCCTCCGGTGCACGCACGAATTCAACACCCGCAGTACGCAAACGCTCGTAATCCGTCCAAAAATCATCCGTTTGCAAAAATAAAAATACCCTTCCCCCCGTCTGGTCCCCTACCCTGCTCATTTGCAATGGATTAGCAGCCTTGGCCAATAATACCGCGCATTCCGAGCCAGGCGGCCTTACGACCACCCATCTTTTGGTTTCACTCAATTGCGTATCCTCCACCAATTCAAATTCCAACTTTTCGGTGTAAAAAGCCAAGGCTTCATCATAATCGGCGACCACCACCGCCACATGGATCATCTTCATTTCGTTTATTTTTAGGTTAAACGTGCTCATGCAAAAACAAGTCCGCCAATATCCTCAAAAGCATATAAATTTGCGGTCTTCTATTGTTCACAAACCAAACTTGGGCTCGCACAACGACCTGTTTTTCAATGAAAAACACTTACTACGACCTGGTTAACCAGACTTTTGACTTTCCACAGGATGGATTCAGCCTCAAAAACAATCGTTTATTGTTCAATGAGATCGATATTTACGAACTGATCCAAAAATACGGAACCCCACTCAAACTTACCTATCTTCCAAAAATTGGTGAGAAAATTCAAATGGCCCGCAAATTATTCCGCGACGCCATTCAACGCTATAACTACAACGCCAAATACTATTACTGCTATTGCACCAAAAGCTCACATTTCGCTTTTGTCCTCAATGAAGTGCTCGAAAGTGGTACCTGGCTTGAAACGTCTTCGGCATTCGACATTGACCTGGTGTTGCGCTTGCACAAACTGGGCAAACTCAACAAAGGGATCACGATCGTCAACAATGGCTATAAACCGCTGCAATACATTGAACGGATTGTAGGCCTGATCAATACCGGTTTCCAAAAAGTACTGCCGGTTGTCGATAACCCGGAAGAATTGGAGTTGTACAACCAATTGGTAAAGCAACCTAAAATGACGATCGGCCTGCGCATGGCCACCGAGGAAGAACCCAACTTTGAGTTTTACACTTCCCGTTTGGGTATTCGCCAAAGCCAGGTTTTGACCTTTTACAAGGAAAAAATTGAAACGAATCCCAAATTTGAACTCAAAATGCTGCACTTTTTTGTCGATACCGGCATTAAAGACAGTATTTATTACTGGAGCGAACTCAAAAAAGGCATCCGCACCTATTGCCAGTTGCGCAAAATATGCCCTACCCTCAATGCGCTGAATATCGGTGGCGGTATGCCGATCCGCAACTCTCTGGGTTTCGAATTCGATTACCCCTATATGGTGAACGAAATTGTGCGCATGATCAAAGAAGCCTGCGACGATGAAGGTGTACCAGAACCAGATATTTATTCAGAATTCGGAAAATTTACCGTGGGCGAAAGTGGCGCAACCATCTTTTCTGTCATCGGTAAAAAGTTGCAAAACGACTCCGAAGAATGGTACATGCTCGATAACTCCTTGATTAATACCCTACCCGATAGCTGGGGTATCAAAGAGCGCTTTATCCTGCTGCCCATCAACCATTGGGACAATGAATACCAACGCGCTAACATCGGCGGTATCAGCTGCGATAATGCCGATTATTACAACTCGGAAGCACACAACAACCAGGTGTACCTGCCTTCCTACGACCATGATAAAGAGGGCCCACTCTACCTCGGATTTTTCCATACCGGCGCTTACCAGGAAGCCTTGAGTGGTTACGGTGGACTAAAACATTGCCTCATCCCATCCCCCAAGCATATTTTGATCAACCGTGACTACCATGGTGATTTTGTGGATTGGGAAGTGTTCCAGGAACAAGGTGCCGATTCGATGTTAAGTATCCTCGGGTACGATTCACCTTATGCTTCCTAAGCATAAGGTGAATCAACCTTTTATATATTAATACCGGCGTTTAAATAAAATCAAAAAGTGATTGGACGCCTGATGTCCGGGTGTGGATAAAACCTTCGGCAAATTCTACCTGAATGGGTCGACCAAAGACCCGCATTTTTGCGTCCATAAAGTCGATAAAATCCTTGCCGGAAATGGGCGTATTGGGTGCCGTGCCGTTTGGATCGTAAAATTGCGACTTAAACGCCATGATGGCCTCCATCTTTTTAGGATAAAACGGGGTAATGTCAATCACAAAATCAGGTTCAAGTTGTTTGTCCTGAATATAATGATACACCGCCCTCGGACGCCATTTTTGCTGCAAATTACCTGCTTCATCCCAGGTTTCGATACGTTCTAACCCCGCATAAAAACACGCATCCAAGGTCATTTTAGCCGCACGTCCGTGATCAGGATGACGGTCATCGGGTGCATTACACACGACAATATCAGGCTTGCAAGCGCGTATGCCAGCCACAATTTTGAGCCAATTATCCGGATGGTGGGTAAAAAGCCCGTCTGCAATATCCAGGCTTTTGCGAAAACTGGCACCCAGGATTTTGGCGGATGCTGCTGCTTCGGCAGCGCGAATTTCGGCAGTTCCACGGGTACCCAATTCACCCTTGCTCAAATCAAGGATGCCAAAGGTCTTTCCCGCTGCAGCATGCCGCAATAAGGTACCCGCCACACTCAATTCTACATCATCGGGGTGGATACCAATTGCTAAAATGTCAACTTTCATATATTTAAAGAAGGCTTGAAATGTAAATTTTGTGTTGCACTTTCGGAAGTCCTACCTTTGTAGTACGCAGTTTTTAACCCAATTACAATGGAACCAAATCCACAAGAACAAACACCGCTGTTGGATTGTCAGCAACGCCTGGCGGCCCTTGAAAAAGCCTTTTCGACCTCCGAACATCGCACCCACCGGTTGATGCAGGATAATAATGCGCTTCAACAAGAATTGCACCAATTACAACACGACTATGAATCTTTGCGCTTGCAGAAAGGCGGTTTCGGATTTAAAGCCTTGTTGGGGAGTGGCTTTTTGGCAACTTTAATGGCTATTGCCTTTTGGTACTTTGTGTTTAGGCCCTCCAAGGATTTACATGCCCATCTTTTTGAACATTTTCAAAAAGAACACCAGTTCAATATCGAATATGCAATAAGTCAAGGGCAATTTAAGCACGCCGAAGACTTGTTGAAAGCCAGTCTAGAGCAACCAGAAAACGCCCCCATTTATCCGGAAATTCAAATGGTGTATAAAATTGTGAGTGCATCTAAGCGAAAATGCGAGTAAGCACCTATTTTTTTTCGCGGTTGTATTTTAGGCAAATTGGGCAGTTTTCGATGACATGTGCACGCGCAGGACAGTATTTTCGACCGTAAAATATAATTTGCAGGTGTAATTTATTCCAACTGGACTCCGGGAAAAGCGCTTTCAAATCTCGCTCAGTTTGTTCGACATTTTTGCCCTCGGTCAATCCCCAACGGATCGCCAACCGATGAATATGGGTATCCACTGGAAATGCGGGCACCCCAAAAGCCTGCGACATAACCACCGACGCCGTTTTATGCCCCACGGAAGGCATGGCCTCCAAGGCTTCAAAGGAGGCTGGTACTTGTCCGCCATGCAGTTCCACGATCATCTTCGACAAGCCCCAAATCCCTTTCGACTTCATAGGTGAAAGTCCACAGGGTTTGATGATTTCGCGAATCTCCTCAATACTCAACTTCAACATATCCACTGGATTATCGGCACGGGCAAACAACAGGGGCGTTATCTGGTTTACCCGTTCATCGGTACATTGCGCCGATAAAAGCACCGCAATCAACAAGGTATAGGCATCCTGGTGATGGAGGGGCACCGGGGTTTCAGGAAAAAACTGCTCCAGCATGATTTGAATATCTGCTGCCTTTTCCTGCATGCGTTTCTTGCTAATTTTCAAGGTAGTATTGCGCTTTAGTGCCTTTTTTAGTGTTTGAAATGCCGGAATCCTGTCATCACCATGGCCATGCCCCGTTCGTTGCAGGCATCAATGCTATCCTGGTCTTTCATGGAGCCACCCGGCTGAATGACCGCTGTAATACCCGCCGCATGGGCAATTTCAATACAATCGGGAAATGGGAAAAACGCATCGGAAGCCATAACCGCTCCGTTCAGGTCAAATCCGAAAGCCTGCGCCTTTTCAATGGCCTGTTTTAGGGCATCTATCCGAGAAGGTTGTCCACATCCCATGCCAATCAACTGCCGCTCTTTAATGAGTGCAATTGCGTTAGATTTGAGGTGCTTGGCACACTTGGCAGCAAACAACAACTCGCCCACTTCCTGCGGGGTTGGAATGCGTGCTGTAACCGTTTTGAGGTCAGCTTCTGTTTCTGTTTTCAGATCCGTATCCTGCTCCACTACCCCATTTAACAGGCTGCGGAAACTGCGCGCACGAACTTCAAACGACTTGATTTTCAATAAAATACGTTGCTCTTTTTTACGCAACAAATCCAAAGCGTCCTGGTCAAAATCGGGCGCAATCAACACTTCGTAAAAGAGTTTATTGATTTCCTGGGCCGTAGCGAGGTCTACCTTAGTATTGGTAACAAAAATACCACCGAAGGCAGAAGTTGAATCACAGGCAAGTGCAGCCTGCCAGGCCTCCAACAAGGTATTGCGCCGCGCTACCCCACATGCGTTGGTGTGTTTTAAAATGGCAAAAGCAGGTTTACCCAACTGAAACTCACGCATTAGAGCTACGGCCGCATCAATATCAATCAGGTTGTTGTAAGAGATCGCTTTGCCCGATAATTTGTCAAAAACCTTTTCAAAATCTCCAAAAAACACGCCTGCCTGGTGCGGATTTTCACCATAACGCAAAATGTCGGAACGGTGAATCGAGTATTTAAAGGCAATATCTGTGGTGCCTTCATTAAACCAACTGAAAATGGCAATATCGTAGTTGGAACTTACTTTAAATGCGCGGCGGGCAAATTCCCTCCGTTGAACTTCCGAAAATTGCCCATCTCCTGTTTGCAGGACGTCCAAAAACATTTTATATTCTTCTTTAGATGCTACCACGACCACATCCTGGAAATTTTTAGCGGCTGCGCGAATCAGCGAAACGCCCCCAATATCAATTTTTTCAATAATTTCTGCTTCATCGTTGGTGGCAGCAACAGTTTCTTCGAATGGATACAGATCTACAATCACACAATCCAACTCAGGAATCTGATATTGCTCCAATTGCGCCAAATGTTCGGGTGCCCGACGCGCCAAAATACCGCCAAAAACAGCAGGGTGCAAGGTCTTCACGCGCCCATCCAGGATGCTTGGGTAGCCTGTCAGGGTTTCTACCGCAGTGACCGGAATGCCCAGTTTTTCAATAAAAGACTGCGTACCACCGGTACTGTATAATTTTACATCCAATGCGTGTAAACGACGGATAATAGGCTCCAGCCCATCTTTAGAATAAACGGAAATCAGTGCGGAACGTAATTGCTTTGTGTTGTCCATGCCCAGTATATCGGAAAGGTTATTTTTAAGAAACCGCAAAGGTAAGCAGACGCACCGGGATCATTACCGTAAAATGCACGCAATTTCGAATTATTTGAGACGTAATATATTGCCCATTTGGTAGCAAGCCCGGCAACGCGGCTCATATTGTTCTTTTTCACCCAAAAGCACCACCGAATCGCCGTCTGCCAAGCGATAAGAATGGGTGGCCAAGTTGCCACAATGCACACATATGGCATGCACCTTGGTCACATATTCGGCGATGGCCAATAAATAAGGCATCGAACCAAATGGGATTCCACGGTAATCCATATCAAGGCCTGCTACAATGACCCGTACCCCATTTAGGGCCAATTGTTGGCAAACATCGGGCAACTCAGCATCAAAAAACTGTGCTTCGTCAATCCCAACCACTTTAACATCATCACTAATCCGCAACAGACGCGAAGAATGGTCGGCTGGAGTTGCCAAAACAGCCGAAGTATCATGCGAAACAATGCTGCTATCGTCATAACGGGTGTCAACCTTGGGTTTGAAAATTTCCACTTTCATCTCCGCAATTTTGGCACGTTTTAGTCGACGAATCAATTCTTCGGTTTTACCCGAAAACATACATCCGCAAATAACTTCAATCCAGCCCGAGCGCTGGCCCTTAAAATGTGGTTCGAGAAACATAGGCAATGGTGCCTTTTATTTGGCTTTGCAAAGGAAAGAAAATCAATTTTGGATAAAAAATAAAAAATTCATGGGTAAAGTTGGCTTAATTTGTGAAATTCGCGGTTGAAAATAATCTTTAGACTTGTTACCATCCTTCGCAACAAGTCTTTTATAGCCACACACACTAAATCGCAGCCTTCGAAATGGATTTGCTGAAAACTAAAATTTACCTGGATAAAATCAACCGTGAATTTGTGCGGATGAGTAAAGACCCTGAAAATATTGTCCGAATTGATGTGGACATCATGTTGTCTTATGTTCGCGAACTATACGATGCAGTTTTGACGGATGTCACGCCTACCGTGGTATTGCCTAAGGAGCCCGCCCCTCCGCGCCGTCAAAATATCGCAAAAATGCCCGAACCCATTGAGCAAGATGCGCCTTCGCCAGCTCCGCCTCCCCCACCCCCGCCTGCACCTGTGACGGCCGTCACAACCCCGCGCGAACCTGTGGTAACGGCAACCCCTCCCGTACAACCTGTGGTGGAACAAAAACCGGCGCCTGCCCCACCCTCTTCCCCCGAACCACCTGCCCAACAACCTAAGGCAGCACCCCATGGCGGTATCCCACCCGAAGCAGAAGGCCTGTTTGAAGAAAAACAAGCCAAAGAACTTTCTGATAAACTGGCTGATTTGCCCATTGCAGATCTGAGAAGGGCCATTGCACTCAACGACCGCCTGTTGCTTACCCGTGAACTGTTTGCCAGCGATGGTCAAACGTTTGAAGCAACCATTAACGCCTTGAATGGTTTTGCTCAATTTGAAGACGCTAAAATTTACCTACTCGAAAATTGCGTGATTCGCTACGGCTGGTTGGATAAAAAACGCATTGATGCTGCCAAAAACTTTATTAAATTGGTTCGTCGTCGTTACAAATAAAATTTTTTGAAAAAAATATTGATTGTTGGTCAAGGAATTGCCGGTACGGTGTTGGCTTGGACCCTCCAAGGCCTGGGGCAAGATGTGTACGTGATGGATGCGCCGGATCAGCAAACCTTGAGTGCTTCACAGGTAGCCGCAGGGATCATTAATCCAGTTACCGGAAAACGTTTCGCCAAGTCTTGGATGTTTGAAACCTTGTTTGCGCATGCACGTGCGTGTTACCTGCAACTGGAAACACGACTTGGTGTGCAAATCTGGCAAGATCTGCGTATCGAAAGGATGTTGCAGCAACCCGAAGAACTCAACAATTGGTCCTTACGCAGCCACGCCCCCGATTTTTCAAACTTCTTGAGCGATGCTGAACAAACCGGCCAATGGCAACCTTTTGCGCAACCGAATCATCTTTTTGGGTTAATACACCATGCAGCTCGGGTTAGATTTGAAACCTTGCTGCCCGTTTTTCGGCAACAATTGTTATCGGCAGGCAGACTTATCCAAAAAAGATTTGATTATCAAGATCTTGACAAATTTGCTTCGGATTTTGAGTTCCTGCTGTTTTGTGAGGGTTATCGCGGTAATAGCCACCCGCTTTTTCAACATCTAGGCTGGAATGTGACCAAAGGGGAAGCCTTTCATATCACCATGGAAGGGAATGAGGGGCTTCCATCTTCCGAAATCTTAAAAAAAGGGGCGCTCATTGCACCGTTAGAACCGGGAAAATATTGGGTAGGCAGCACCAATGAATGGGCTTTTACGGATGCCTTGCCCAGTGCTACAGGCCATGCATGGCTGAAAAATAATTTGGAGCACATGTTAAAAACGCCTTATCAGGTGGAAACGCACTTAGCTGCGATCAGACCAACCGTTAAAGATCGCAGACCTTTGATCGGCACGCATCCACAATTTCCCAAATTGGGCATTTTTAATGGCCTGGGTACCAAAGGAGCCTTGTTGGCCCCCTATTGGGCGCAGCATTTTGCGCAGCACTTGTTACAAGGCACTTTACTCGATCCGCAGGTAGATATCCGGCGTTTTAGTGCTTAGTTTTTTGTAAAAAATTTGTGGAAAAACACCACCTGGTAATCAATTACACTGCCCCAATATGCGGCATTGTGCTCGCCTGGACGTTCCGTGTAGGTATGCGATACGTTCAATTCTAGTAATTTTTGATGGGCCGCACGGTTCACCTCCAGGAAAAAATCGTCTAAACCACAATCAATCCACAAGGGCATATTGCGTTTTTCGAGGGCATCCAATTGCGGAACTACCGACAATTGCTCCCAGTTATTGGCCAAGGTTCTGGGGTCGCCCAATACATCTTTAAGATCCCAATCATTTTTCTTGAAAGGCCTCAAATCTAATCCACCGCACATACTACCTGCCGCGCCAAACACCTCCGGATGACGAATCGCGAGAAAAAGCGCGCCATGTCCGCCCATACTGAGTCCGGCAATGGCGCGCCCTTTTGGAGCAGCAATGGTATGGTAGTAGTAATCTATTTGCGTTACTACTTCTTTGGCTACATGGGTTTCATATTGCACCGTACTATCAACCGGGCTATCAAAATACCAACTATCATAGCCGCCATCGGGGCAAACGATGAGCATTTGATGGGCATCCGCATGTTGTACCAATTGTGGCGCATCAGAAAGCCAACTGGAATAGTTGCCACTCCAACCATGCAACAAGTACAAAACCGGATATGGATTTTGCGTTGGCTGGTAGTTGGAAGGCGTAATCACCAGGCACCGAATTACTTTGCGCATGGCATTACTGTAAATTTCCAAAGTATCCACCTTTGCAGCCCAGGCATTGGATTGCATAAAAAAGAGATTCAGGAACAAAAAAACAACTAAAAACTTACGCAAACAGATCCTTTTTTAGAACCGTGAAGAAAGGTAATAAGGCAACATGGAGCGCCAGGTAGGCCAGTCGTGTTTAATATCCGTGCCCCAAATATCCAGTTCATGTGGAATGCCCTTTGCTGCCAGAATGCCGGAAAGTCGGCGTGCAGCATCCGGGTCCTCGTAATCACCGGAGCCAGAAAGCAGGTGAATATGGCCCGACTGACGCAATTTTTCCAATAAATAGGAATCTTCCAATTTAGGGAGATAATGACAAGGCGAATTAAAATACACGTCTTCATCAAAATAGCCTTTGGTATATGCCGTAAGATCGTACACCCCCGACATGGCAATGGTGCCCGCGAAAACATCGGGGCGGCGGAAGAAAAGGTTTGCGGCATGCAAGGCCCCTAAAGAAGCGCCCGTTGTAATAATTGGTGTATTTTCGCTGGTATGGGTGCGAATGAACGGAACTACCTCATTTTCAACGTATGCGTTGAATTGTTGGTGGCGAATGGCTTTATGCCGTGGATTCATCCGATTGTTCAACCAGGCTTCCGCATTGATGCTGTTGATTGAAAAAACCTTTACTTTACCTGCATCAATAAGCGGTTCCAGTACATTTAACATCTGAAAACGCTCATACTCTAGGTAATCTGCAGCGGCAGTAGGTAAAAGCAGGAGGGCAAAACCAAAATGCCCGTACATGGCAATTTCCATGTTTTTGTTCAGGCGCGGGCTGTGCCAGGTGTGGATCTCTCTTCTCATTGTTTGGGTTGTTAAACGTGTACGATGATGAACGCTCAACGGCAAATGTAGAAAAAGAGATGAATAAATAATAACACATAAAAATAATCAACCAAAATGGCTGTATGTGTTAAGGGGTATTCAATTTAATGGGCGACAGGCAACAATTTTTGTGCAATATCGAGTACACGTCCTAATAAAGAAATGTCAGGCACCTTTACCTCGTAGGCTTTTTCATCCTCATCATGTTCCACCTGAGCAGGGGCGATTTCGGAGGTAGAAAGGATATTTTGGGTAGAATTGCCGGAATGGACATTTACAAACAAAAAGGCAGTCATACTCACAACTGCTACAAAAGGAAGCAAAGATTTGGGTAATCGTTTTTGTTTCATGGCTATTTATCTTAAACCAGTACAAAGTTAGCACTTTTTTACACGACGAATGTAATTTTAGACCAAAAGTGTAATATTATAGACAACGACCGATCCGAATAGGTTGCAACAGGACAATAAAATAATAAAAAAGCCTGACTGGAAATTCCAGCCAGGCTCGTATCGTCAAACCAAAAACAATCGGCGCTAATTATTTGCCACCGTGCAAGCCACCAGTGCCAGCAGGAACATTTTCTTGAGTAGCAGGCGCTTTAACTTCACCTTTGATGGTCAAAGTACGGGTAGCCTCACCTTCGTTGGTAGTCAAGGTAACGGTTTTAGTAAAGGCACCTACGCGCTGTGTGTCGTAACGAACTTCAATTTTGTTCGCTTCGCCTGGCATGATTGGCTCCTGTGGGTAAGTAGGAACCGTGCAACCGCAAGAACCTTTTGCAGTTTTGATGATCAAAGGCTCGTTGCCTGTGTTGGTAAATTTGAAAATGCGGATTGGATCAGCACCTTTTTCGATTACACCGTAATCAACAGTGGTATTTTCGAGGGTCATAACTGGACCACCTGCTGGTTTTTGTGCGTTTGCAACAAAAGTACCGAAAACCACGAATGCGAGTAATGTGAGAAATTGTTTCATCGGATGAATACCGTTTAAATGATGGTTGAATATTGTCTTTCAAAAATGATAGGGCAAATGTATAGGTACCACGCTTCCTGTGAAACACTTACGCTGTTAACGATGTCCAAACATTTGCCAACATTTACCGAATTTAGGATGTTTCTGCCAAAATGGCACCTGCAACAAATATTTACCTTATCTTTGCAGCCCTCAAAACCATACAAAAAAAACACAGTATGTACGATCAGAATCCGACCTTAGAAGGTATTAAAACGATAGACGAAGCCCAACAGGGCAATGTTTTGTTCAAAGACCATTGGAAAACTTCCCATGCGCCGGGTGCACGCCATTTTTATATTGAAAGCTATGGCTGTCAAATGAACTTCAGCGATTCCGAAATCGTGGCATCTATCCTTGGGGAAGCGGGCTTCTACCCTACCCGAAACATAGAGGAAAGCGATTTAATCCTGATTAACACCTGCTCTATCCGTGAAAAAGCGGAAGAAACCGTGCGCAAACGCTTGAAAGTGTTTGAGTTGGTTAAAAAGGAACGCCCCGGAACAATGGTCGGTGTATTGGGTTGTATGGCTGAACGACTTAAAAAGAAATTCCTGGAGGAGGAAAAATTAGTCGATATTGTTGTCGGCCCGGATGCCTACCGAGACTTGCCCAATTTGATTGGTGGCGCTGAAGCAGGCGATAAAATGGTGAATGTGCTGCTGAGTCGGGAAGAAACGTATGCCGATATTAATCCGGTTCGACTCGAATCGAATGGCATTACAGCGTTTATCAGCATCATGCGGGGTTGTGATAATATGTGTTCGTTTTGTGTGGTGCCGTTCACCCGGGGACGCGAGCGCTCGCGTGACACCTTTAGTATTGTAGCCGAAGCCGTACAACTGTTTGAACAAGGTTATCGAGAAGTCACGCTTTTGGGGCAAAATGTCGACTCCTATAAATGGGAAAACCCGGAAACAGGCGAATTGGTCACGTTTGCGCATTTGCTTGAACAAGTTGCCCTGATTCACCCAGATTTACGGGTACGTTTTAGCACGAGCCACCCAAAAGATATGCTGGACGATGTGTTGCACATCATGGCGAAATACGAAAACATTTGTAAGTATATCCATTTACCCGTTCAATCGGGCAACAGCCGCGTGCTGGAATTGATGAACCGCACCTATGACCGGGAATGGTATATCGACAGAATTGAGGCAATTCGGCGTATTATGCCCGATTGTGCCGTTTCCAGCGATATTATTGCGGGTTTTTGCACCGAAACGGAGGAAGAACACCAGGATACGCTCAGTATGATCGAATGGGCCAACTATTCGATGTCGTACATGTTTTATTACTCTGAACGTCCGGGCACTTTAGCCGCCAGAAAATACCCGGATGATATTCCGGAAGATGTGAAAAAACGCAGGTTACAGGAAATCATTCGCCTGCAAAATGTTATTTCACTGCGCCACAACCAGGCAGAGATCGGCAAAACCTTTAAAGTGCTCATTGAAGGAGATTCCCGCAAATCGGATCAGGATTTCTGTGGCCGCAATACCCAAAATAAAATGGTGGTGTTCCCGAAAAAAGCGGGCCTGAAGCCTGGGGAGTATACCCATGTAAAAATTAGAGAAGCCAGCAGCGCTACCCTATTGGGCGATATTGTTGACTAAATTCAAGTGCAGTAAAGACGGTAAACGCTGAGTAGTTATTTTAACAAAAAATACGCGCACAATCGATTTTAACAAGACTTTAAAATGCAGTAAGGCAACGTTTTTTGTTGATAATTCATCCAGTTATGGAACCAATTACAACAAACAAAACTTTATCATCATGAAAAAAACTGCAATTTTATTTGTTCTTTTTAGTATTTGTGCCACTATTATGCAAGCGCAAGGCACTTGGATTAAATTTAGTCTTGAAAATGGGTACAAAAGATTGCCAAATATTGAACAACCAACTGCTTTGGCAAATCGGATTTCCGTCCAGCAAACTACCCAGTTCACTAACAATTTTTCACTCGCTGTCTTACGTATTTCGCCCAGCCAACGATTATGGGAAATGAGTGTTTCAGGCGTTATTCAACCCAAAATTGATGTGTATTCTGCTTATCAAGATTCCGTTTCAAGCAGCACACTTGGTAAAATGTCAAGTATTGATCTTGGGCTTACCATGGAATATGGCTTCAACATCGGACCAGTATGTGATCCATCTAAAAACCGGAATGCGTTTTTCATGTCTGTTTTCATGAACCCAGTTTACCAACAATTCCGTTTTTCAAATCCGATACGCAGCATTGATTTCGACCAGTCTTTTCAACAGATGGGTATTAATTTGGGGATTAGTCCACGAATTATATATCGTGAAAACAGGCGTTTTATTTTTGATTGTTCTTTAAAACTGCCGTTGTTAAGATACCAGTATGAAATACGTGATTACAAAAATCCTGCTTTGACCGAACAACAACAGACAACCAAAACATTCGATTTTAGCATGTTTGATGGTATGATGCTCCGTTTAGGAATAGGCTGGCGGCCTAAAAAAGCAAAAGCGCCTGTGGATCAAGGCATTAAATAAAAAAAATGAGTAACCATTTACAAAGTATCAAGGCCCGTTTTGGGATCGTTGGAAATTCAAGTTTGTTAGACGCTGCCCTGGAAACAGCAACCAGGGTAGCGCCTACCGACCTGACTGTGCTCATTACGGGCGAGAGTGGTGTGGGGAAGGAGGTGTTTTCCAAAATCATACACGCGTTGAGTGCGCGTAAACACAATGATTTTATCGCAGTCAACTGCGGGGCTATTCCGGAAGGTACCATCAATTCCGAGTTGTTTGGCCACGAGAAGGGTTCTTTTACGGGTGCGGTAGGTGATCGCAAAGGTTATTTTGAAACCGTAAGTGGCGGTACTATTTTTTTGGATGAAATAGCCGAGTTACCCCTTGATACCCAGGCTTTTCTGTTGCGGGTACTCGAATCGGGTGAATTTATTCGGGTAGGTGCCTCGAAAACCCAAAAAACGGATGTGCGGGTGATTGCAGCAACCAATGTGGATTTGCTGGAACGGGTGCGTAAAGGAAAATTTCGGGAAGATTTGTACTACCGGCTGAGTACCGTTCCGATCAAAGTACCCGCTTTACATGAGCGTCGGGAGGATATTGCCTTGTTGTTTCGCAAATTTACCCACGATTTTGCCGAGAAATACCGCATGCAGCCGGTCAAATTGGACGAACGCGCCTCCTTGGTGTTTGAAAATTACCGATGGCCAGGGAATATTCGAGAATTGAAAAATGTAGCAGAGCAATTATCGGTGCTTTCCGAAAATCGCTTGATAACAGTGGAAGAAGTACAACGTCAAATGCCGGTGATGCTCAATCGGCCCTTGCCGGTCCCCCTTGGTGCCAACGGGCAAAGTAACGGCAATGGTGATTTTCAGGAACGGGAATTGTTGTACAAGGTGTTGTTCGATATGAAAAACGACCTAAACGATCTTAAATCATTGATTTACGAATTGGTAAAAAGCAACAATTTACGCATGCCCGACCTGGGTTCTGTGCGTCAACTCCAGCAAAATCATCCCAATTTGGGTTTTAACCATGGTGAGCGGGAGCAGAATTCCGCACCCGTTTTTGAAGAGGAGCGCAATGAGCAGTATTATCCTTCGCTTGACACTGGGAAAATCACACCGATTATTATTGAACAGGGCAAGGCCAATAATAGTTTTACGAAAACCGAAGTGGAGGATGCGCCCTTAGCGATGGATGAAATTGAGAAGGAAGCCATTCGGCGTGCACTGAAAAAATACAATGGTAGGCGAAAAGAAGCGGCCGAAGAATTGAAAATTTCGGAACGTACCCTGTATCGCAAAATAAAACAATATAACCTGCAATAAGCCGCAATTGTTAACAATTACCCAAAGTCCAATTTGGCAGGGCAGCGCTACTCATATTTGCACCGTCTTTTGGATTTATCATTAAAACCTTTTTAAAATGCTACGTAATACGCTGTTTTTGTTTTTTTTACTGAGCACCACTTTTGTTGGCTATGCCCAGAAAGGGCATAATTTTCGGGTAAAACTCGATAATTATCCCGAAAAGGATTTGGTTTTGGGTTTTCACTACGGTGAAAAGCAATATGTAAAAGACACCGTGCAAGCGGATGCAGATGGTTACTTTGTTTTTAAGGCCGACACCTTGTTGCCCAGCGGTGTGTATCTTTTGGTACTCAAACCCGACAACAATTTTATACAATTGATGATGCCTGCCGATGATCAGGTCTTTACCATTCAAACGGATGCCAAAGATGGTGTCACTAAAATGAAGGTGAAGGGTTCGGAGGATAACGAATTGTTTTACACCTATTTGCAGTCACTCAGCAAGTTCCGGCCAGAAGCAGACTCCTTGCGTGCGCAAATGGGCCGTTTGAAAAACCAACCCAATGACTCTTTGAAACTTGCGAATAAGTTGACGGACATTGATAAACTGGTAAAAAAACAGCAACAAGACTTATTGGCAAAACATCCCAATAGTATTTCTGCCAAAATTGTAAGGTCTTCTATTGATCCGGAGCCACCAGAATTCAAAGGATTGGAGCGTGATGTGCAGGCAAAACGTTATTATTGGTACCGGGCCCACTATTTTGATAATTTAGATGTAGCAGATCCTACCCTCTTGCGCAGCCCTGTTTTGCATTCAAAAATTGACCAGTATGTTACAAAAGTAACACCACAACATCCTGATAGTGTGAATGTTGCGATGGATTTGATTCTTTCTAAAATGAAAGACTCCAAGGAGAGTTACAAGTATTACCTGATTCATTTCCTGAACTATTACGCCAAATCCAATATTGTGGGTTTTGATGCCTGTTATGTACACTTGGCCAAAGAATATTACTGTAAAGGCCAGGCCCCTTGGTCGAAAAAGGAAGATTTGGATAAAATATGCGACAATGCTGCCCGCTTGGAACCCATTTTAATTGGCAAAATCGCACCCAATATTACCGTAAAGAACAAGGAAAATCAGCCTGTTAGTTTGTGGGATGTAGATGCTGATTATACGGTGTTGTTCTTTTGGGATCCAGAATGCAGCCATTGTAAAAAAGCAGCACCGTCGATGGTGGAATTTGCGACCAAGTTCAAAGACCGGGGCGTTAAGGTGTTTGCACTATGTACAGCGGTAGGTGAAAAATCGGGTGAATGCTGGAAAAGTGTGGAAGAAAAGGGATTTAGCGATTTCTTGTTCCTGAATACATTTGACCCGTATTTACAAAGCAAGTTCAAGCAGTTGTACGATATACGCACCACCCCACAAATTTTTATCCTCGATCGCAAACACGAAATTCTGATGAAGCGCATTGGTGCGGAAGAACTAAGCAAAGTGATGGAGCAAGTGATGCAGTTTCAAAAAGAAAAGTTGTCGCCAAAGAAATAAAGGGCTAAGCGCCTTTAAGTACCACTTCGTTTTCACCAGCCCATTGGTGAAGGTCTTGTCGCGAAATTGCGGCAGACATTAAATCGGGAAACAGATCGGGCGTGCAGGCAAAGACCGGCACGCCCAATTTTGCTAAAAAATGGGCGTTATTCCGGTCGAAAGAAGGTGACCCGTCGTCATTTAAAGCCAATAGGACGATCAATTGAATGCCCGCTTCGGTGATATCCTGCATGCGCTGCCGCATTTCCCGTTCATTTCCACCCTCGTACAAATCGGTAATCATCACCAAAATGGTGTCATTCGGCTTGGTTACGATAGACTGGCAGTATTTTAAGGCCAAATTAATATCGGTTCCGCCACCCAATTGCACGCCAAACAATAAATCTACTGGGTCTTTTAGTTCCTCGGTAAGGTCAACAACGGCTGTATCAAAAACGACCATTTGTGTTTTAACCGTTGGTATGGTGGCCAATACAGCGCCAAAAATACCCGAATATACCACAGATGTACCCATGGAGCCGCTTTGATCGACACATAAAACGATGTCTTTCAATGACTTGCGGTTCTTTCTTCCAAAGCCGAAACGTTGTTCAGGAATGATGGTTTTGAATTCTGGCTGATAGTGTTTCAAGTTTTTCCGGATCGTGGTATTCCAATCCATTTCTTGTATGCGCGGGCGGCGGTTGCGCGTGCTTCGGTGCAATGCGCCCGTGATGGCTTGAATCGTTTTTTGTTCCAATTTTTGCATCAAATCGTCCACCACTTTTTGCACTACCCGGCGTGCAGTATCCTTGGTTTTAGATGGAATCATGGTGCCCAATTCGAGTAAAGTAGCCACCAAGTGCACATCCGGGGTGGTTTGCTCCAATATTTCAGGTTCAAACATCAGTTTGCGCTGAAGTTCTGGTTGTTTAAGTGCGTCATTTTGAATCACTTGTACTACCGATTGCGGGAAATAACGCCGAATATCGCCCAGCCACCGCGCGATGTTGGGTTGAGAACGTTCGCTGCCGCCCTGCCCTTTTTCGCCAGGATAATCAAATTTTTGCTTACGCTCAAATTCGTAAAGTGCATCCAGCGCGGCATCCATGCCTGCTTCATCGCCGGAAAGCTTTACATCCGTACCATCGGCTTCATCACCGCCCAGGATTAGGCGCCAGCGTTTCAAAGTTGCTTCATGCATGTTTTAGTCCAAGTAGTTTTGCGGTAAATGGAAGAACTAATTCGGCCAAAGCCGGATCGAAACGCGCGTCAGATGCTTCCGGATTGTTTGATTCAGCAACTAAAATGGTGCCTTTTTTTGCTTTTTCACCTAATTTTTTGCGTTCTCCGGTTTCAAAGCGCGAAAAAGTACGGCGCATAATAGGCATCAATTGTACAAAAGCATCTTCGCTTAGTTCGGCTACCCATTGGTGTAGTAAGTTCCAAAGCACATCATCGTACAATAAAATCATGCCGCTGCCTTTTAGGAAACCTTCTAACCAGGCCGCTGAAAATGTAGGTAAATGGCCATAGGAAAGGGCCAAATGCACCTGTCGTGCGGTTTCACTCCGTTCTATTTTATGGGCGTCAAACAACAAACGGCAGGTACAACCCGCAATAATTGGCGGAATGCCATCTTTTTCGGCAATTTTCATTAAACTATCCTGCCATTGTTCTGACAGGTCGGCCCGCTCCAATACACGCAATGCATCATTGACTTTGCGAATAAGGTCAAACATTTTCTGGGCGGTTTCATCGTCCAATCCGTACGTAGCATTGGGTAATCCGATACAAATACGCACCACCAAGCCATCCACCAATTTATTGACGGACTCCAGATCCGATTTGCGCACATTTCCGTACCGCCCCAATTCAGCAAGCGGGATTAAGGCGGACATTAATTCTGCAATATCTGATGAAACAGTGGCTTGCTGATTAATATGGTAGAGTAAATCTTCAATCACCGCAAACAGTTCGGCAGGGATTGCCTGGCTGATCATGCCGGATAACTCGCTGATTACCACGCTGCGCTTTGCCTTGTCCTGTAAAAAATTCGTAGCCGCCAGTTCCACCGTATTGCCCCAAATACCCATTTCAATCAGGGAAATAAGCATCTCCGGATTCCAGTTGAGTTCCCAAACTTCCTTAAAAGTACCTTTGGAGTTCCTCGAAATCGGCTGCGCCCAGGAAATACCTAGTACTTGAAGGCGATAAAAGAAAATGGAGCGTTTTAAGTCATTTTCATCGCGCAGGTTCAGGACCTTTTCTTTCTTTTCAGCCGATAGGGGTATTCTTAGTTTCCGCACGATATCCTCAAAATCGGCTTGAAGGGGTAATTTTGGCAAACCTTCCGGGACATTTCCCAATACATTCCCTACAATGAGTTCTTTATGAACGAGTTCCAATAAAATGGTATCGCCCATACACATCACCGTGGTGGTTGCTTCGTTCATTTCAATCAAACCCGGCCTGGACAAATTGCGCAAAGCTGCCAATGATTGCGTAAGACGGAATGCTTCAATCACATGTGCGGTTGATATATCCATCTTTTTATCCCGAAACAAATGGGCCACTTTGGTCAGCCAGCGTTGTCCTTCATCGTTGGGGTGCTCCCATAAATGGTGGTACCAACCTGGGGAGGTAATCCCTGCACCATATCCGCTGGCAAAAGAGAGTCGATTGTTTGTCCAGGGCACCCAGGTGGCTTTTACCTTGATTTTACTTTTGGGCAGTTTTTTTAATATTTGGGCATGGGCTTTTTCGGTGGATTTTAAATCAAGCAACGCTGGAGCGTGCCAAGCGCCACATACCACTACAATATTTTGGTAAAGTTCATTTTGCGCCTTTCGAATGATTTGCGCCATGTAAGCTTCACGGTGTGTATTTTCGGCATCCATGGAAGAAGCAATACCGGCATTTCGCAAGGTTTGCATCATCAAAAGCACCGCCTCAAAATGGGTGGCCGGTTGGTCTGCGTGATATTGTTGCTCAAACTGATGCTCCCACCACAATTCCGAATTTTTATATCCGGCAATATGGGCAAAATGGGCAATAGGGTCGCGGGGCGTCGGCATAAAATCGACAAAATCAGCGGCTTCTACTGTTTCTGGATCGGATGTTACTTCTGCATCTGGTGGCGGTTCGGCATAGCGCATTTGCCAGGCAATACTTAAAGGCAAATCCATCATGCGCACCGGAATTTTATGCTGATGGGCGTATTGCATGGCCTGCCATTCAGGAGAAAATTCCGAAAATGGATAAAAAGCGGCCCTTTGAGGCAGCGCTTCATCATAACACAAAGCAGCTACCGGTGGCCGCAAATCCGCTGTCCCAATCCATTGCACCACCGTGTCCATCTCTGGTGGACCTTCCACCAGGATTATGTCCGGCTGGATTTGTTGCAGCATGGCGCGCACATTTTTGGCCGAACCAACCCCGTGATGTCGAATGCCTAAAAGGTGAATTGCCATGGTTTAAATATTGATCTCTTTGCAGGCGCGGTACAAATCTTTCCAACCTTCGCGGGTTTTTAAAATGGTTTCGAGGTACTCATTCCAAACCAACTTGTCTTGAACTGGGTCCTTTACCACCGAACCTACTAATCCAGCCGCCAAATCAGCGGCATTGAGTCGGCCATCGCCAAAATGTGCTGCGAGTGCTACCCCACTGTTTACCACCGAAATGGCTTCTGCTGTGCTCATGGCACCACTGGGCATTTTAATTTTGGTTTTTCCATCGGCAGTAACACCCGAACGCAACTCCCTGAAAATGGTTACAATCCGTTGAATTTCCTGTAAAGCTGGCACTTCAGCGGGTATTTGATAGGTCTTCGCCAAACTGGCTGAACGTTGTTGGACAATGGTTACTTCCTCCTCCACTGTATCCGGTGTGGGTAGAATAACCGTATTAAACCGTCGTTTCAAAGCGCCAGAAAGTTCGTTTACGCCTTTGTCGCGGTTATTGGCCGTAGCGATTACATTGAAACCTTCCACGGCTTGAATTTCCATGTTCAATTCGGGTACGGGCATGGTTTTTTCGGATAAAATGGTAATCAGCGTATCCTGCACATCCGAACCGATGCGGGTGAGTTCCTCCAAACGAGCAATTTTGCCATCCTGCATGGCGCGCATCATGGGCGTTTCCACCAGGGCTTTTTCGGAAGGCCCCTCTGCGATAAGGCGCGCGTAGTTCCAGCCATACCGGATCGCATCCTCACTGGTGCCTGCGGTACCTTGAATGAGTAAAGTAGAATCGCCAGAAATTGCAGCCGACAAATGTTCGGATACCCAGGATTTGGCCGTTCCCGGAAGTCCATATAACAATAAAGCGCGGTCGGTGGTGAGGGTTGCTACGGCAATTTCGATCAGTCGGCCATTGCCAATGTATTTTGGGCTTACTTCAAAACCATTTTTCAGTTTTCCGCCCATAATATAGGTCAGCACAGACCGGGGCGACATCAACCAATTGGGTGGACGATGGCCGCTGTCCTGCTTCTTAAGTTCTTCTATTTCCTGGGCAAATTGCTCCTCAACGTGTTGGCGTAGAATGGTTTTCATATAAGATTGTTTATGCTTTTTCTTAATTGTAAAAGGTGGATCAGAGGAGTAATCAAACTGCGTTGCATCTGTTGTTCTAATGGGTTCTTGGAAGGTTGGTCCCGCAGGTCTTCCAGTTCGGGCAACATGCTTAAATCCAAATGAATATGCATAGACAACATTTTAACATATTCATGATATTGAATCCCGTTGGTGCGTGGCGCAATAAAGCACTGCAATACAAAACGGCTAAAGGGTTTAGACCAAGTCCAATTGGGGCGTTGCATCACTTCTTTCAGATAGTCGGGAAGGATACCTTGAGACTGATTCATGACCATCTTTTCCAACTCCTCATTATGTAAAGCATTCAGCATGAAGTAGTTGGATTCATCAACACCATATTCTTGCACAAAGGCCAAAATGCCTTTTCGGTACATCGTACGCGCAAGCGCATGCGCAACGTGTTGCAACAATGGAAGTTTACTGCCGGAATGCAAGGCATTTGATTTTGCAAAAGCGCCCAGAATTTCGGACCAAGGCCGGTCTTTAAATACCGTTTCCCAAACAATCGGGTGTACACAACGCGCCAATTCGCAGAACCAAAACTCTGTAGAACTCAAACCAGGTGTTGGACTAACTGCCTCAAAACCAAATAGTTGTACCATTATTTCAGGACAAAGGAAATCATCGGATTGCGCAGGGATTTCAATTGCAATTTTGGCACGCATTCCCAAAATGCGTTTTTGCAACAGCACGTAGCGTTCCAATTTGACAGCCACATCCTTACTCAGCAAAGAAAGCGGTGCGCTCAACAATATCTCTGTCAGTAATCGTCGGGTTTCCTGCACGATCGGCTTATCCTGCTCCTTGGATGCGGGCAATTGTTCGTATAAATCCTGTATAAAAAGTAATTCGTCGGAAGATAATTGGCCATTTAAAACACGGATCCATTCTTTGCGTTCTCGAGCGTTGCGCTCCTGCTCGATGGTTGTTTTAAGCAAGGCCAGGCATTGGGCTGGGTCATCTAAACGCAAGGCAATGAGCCACTTGCGGCGTTCTGTTAAGGAGCCTGATTCCCAAATTTGATCCGTTGCGTTGGGCGTCAAAACGCTCCAGGAAGGATTTAAATTGACCAACCAAGCGCCACGGTTGCCATATATCGGGTGTAAAAAAGGTTGCAAGTTTTTGAAGCCGGGAGAAATCGACAAATTAAAAACGGCGGTAAGTTTGGTGTATGGAAGCACCCAGCGTTTTCGGGCAATTTGCTGGAAACAATAGACCAGCAGGTTTACTTGTCGATTTTGTTCCGAAAGTAGGGTTTCTAATAACTGCTCTACTGCTGGCGGACAAATCACATCTGTTTCATCCGGTGCGGGCCCTAACAAGGGTATTGGGGTATTTTCGGGCAATTGTCCGGCTTTTTCGTAGAGATATACCAAAGAAGCGGCTGTATAAAACCGTGCTTCAGGGTCTTTATCCGGAGCATTTTCTGTGTATGCCCGAATTGAATCCGGCAGGGATTTTAGGTCGAATTCAGACTTTTCTGTACCCAACAGGGCTGTTTTTATCAATTTATCCCAGTGGTTCATTGCGGTATAATTTGATAGGTGTTTTCAGTAAAAATACCCATGGGGAAAACGGTATCCCCCATACGCAACAAACTCATATCCAAGGGTTTCGCACCAGAAACGGCAAGTATATAAAAAATCTGATTTTCAGAAAAAAGTGTATTGACCGGCCAGAATGCACCCGCTTGATCCATTAAATACCAGGAGTCCGTGCCTTTGACCAACCTTAATTGAAGTACTAGTTGTGGTATATCATCTGCCCAGGGTGAAATCGCCAATTGTTGCGCCACCTGGGCCTGAGCCGCTGTCCAGTCTGATAAAAAAGGAATTACAGGCGGAAGTTGATAGTAAGATTGACCTTGGATTTTAATTTGGGCCCGTAAAGGATCGTTGGAAGGGTAAAATACCAAATCGGCCTCCAAAATTGCTCCGGTTACCACCAAGGGTTCGTAAGGCGCAAAAGGAGATTCAAAATCGATTAAAACGGCCGATTTTCCGGTGTTACAACCCAATAACCAGCAACGGTGCATGGTCATTTGATCTTCCATGGGTTCTGAGCGTTTTCCCAACAACAACCATTGATCCTTGATCGTAAGGACATCGGGGTTTTCTATCAGGTCCTTTTTCTTAATCGTTCTGCCCAATTGGCTAAAAATCTGTTCCTGGATATCGGGCTCCAGGTCCCCTACCCTTTTGAAGGCCTGAATTAAAGTCCAGGCCTTAATGGCATTTTGCAGGGCTTTACTTTGCCATTGGTTATTATTGAAGTAGTTGATTTTGTTGAAATTGCGCACGTAATTGGCCAGGCCATTTGCCTTAGCATCTACCATACGGCGTACCATTGGGTCAAAAAAAGCGCTACCCTTTTCGGGGAGTTGAAGCAATCCGGTCCGCAACAAATCTTTTAGGAAACGTTCCAATTCTTCTGCGCCTGCAAGTTCAAGAGCAAGCCGCTCGTCCTTGCGTTTTGCCTTGTCTTTATTGCGCTTTTCGATCGTTTTTTGGTCTAATTCGGTGTTTTCTGCCGGATTAGGTTCGCTACCTTGGGTTAGTTTCTCCTGGCGTTTTTGCATCCAGTCGTTTACCCACTGGGGCTCCTCCTCCTTTTCTCTAAAAAGGGAGAATTTGTTGCCAAACAGGAACAGCAAGGCAATGCCGTGTTTACAAGGAAATTTTCTGCTTGGACAGGAACACTGAAAGGCTGTATTGTTTAAATCAACCTGCGTTCGGTATGGATCTTTACCGGAGCCTTGAATTTCGCCCCATAAAACGCGCTGGTTATAGGCAAAACCGCTCCATTTACGCAAATTAGCCAGATCCTTGCCTGCCTTTAAAGCGGCTGAATCAGGGGCTAATTGAGCAATTTGTGCATCGGTAAGGCGGTTCATGGTTGCTTTCCTGCGTCTAAAATGATGGTGGATCAAATTCGCGGGCTAAGGTAAAAGGGCTATTCCGAAAAACAAATAATTTGTTTTGATTTATTTTTTAACACTCTTTAAATCCGGGAAAATAAACCTATTTTAACACATTTTATATTTACAAGTCTATATATTCGATCTTTTCAGACCGCCTTTGGGTGAAATATCTAAATCAAAGAATCAGCTCGTTCGGATTTTACCTACAAATTCTATAGTCACCTCAAAGCATTCAGCGACTTGTTGATCCGTCCAATTCGGATTTTTGATTAAAAAGAGACGAATGGTGTTTTCAATGCCTTCTACTCTACCTTCCTCCTTTTTTTGGTCAAGAAGTTCGAAAAGGTAAGGTTTAACACCTGCTTTTTCTTCTGTAGTTAACAAGTTGTCCATGTTTTTTATTTTTTTATTAAAAACGGTTGATGTTGCATTTAAGTAAAGCACGGTGGCCACTGAAAATTGGCGCAATATGATTTGATCACGCTGATTAGGTGCAAAAATAACGAATTTTTTCCAATAAAATGCAATATAATCGTCATCCCTGCTGTGCTTTAAAGCGGTTCAATTGCACCGTTAGTTCACCTTTTCTGGGTGGATCGCTTTTGTGTTCTATCAGTGTAGCAATACGGATCGGCTCCTTACTGTGCATCAATCCGGTATAACAGATATCAGAATAATGCGCCTTCAGTTTTTCGTCGATATAGCTTTCCTTCGATATTTGAAGTGAATCCCAATCAATAAGCGCTTTTGTGCGCGTATCCAACGAAAATTGCAAAAATTCCATTGCTAAATCCCTAATTTGCATAGCAAAACGAACATACCGGTCGTGCGGATGATGCAAGAACTCCGACGGGTCAATGGGAAATTCTGCTTTGGGTTTTGTTTTATCCTTTGCCATAGTGGCGCAAAAATAAAACAAATAATTTATTTTAAAAAACTTTTTGTTTGTTTTTAATCAACTAGAATGATCCGCCACAATCACCCACTTCCCACCTACCTTTTTCCAAAGCAAGGTATAATGGCCGCTCAATTCGTCTTTCATCCGTTTTAAGTGCCATTTTCCAATCACAAACGCATTTTTACGGTCTAATTGCTCCACTTTCAGGATGGTGAAAGTAAGTTTCCCCATGGCCGCTGCATCTGGATACGACTTTTTGTAGTTGTCGAGGGTGGTTTGCCAGCCGCGTGTGAGCCCGCGCGAACCGATGAAGGTGAGACTATCCGAATGCCAGTAGCCTTCCATAAATGCGGTGAGGTCACCTTTGTTCCAGGCAATTTCCTGGGCATGCATAACCGTTAAAATGGCTTTTTCAGCCTTGTTTTGCGCTTGTATTTTGAGCGTCAAAGCGCAACCAAAGATACAAAGACTTAGTATTAAATATTTTTTCATAAAACAGATTTAAACACAGTTTAGCACAATTTTTCCGAATTGTTGCCCCTTTTCCATGTGTTTAAGGGCATCATTACCTGATTTTAAAGGGAAAGTGCGATCTACGATGGGGACAATTTGATGACGCTCCACAAATTGAAGCATACTTTTAAAGTTGGAAGCGGTTCCCATCGTGGACCCCAGGATGCTGATTTGCTTCCAAAAGATGATTTGTGGACTCAGGTTGTTGATTTTGCCCAAAGTGCCCCCATATATACCCAAACGGCCACCTGGATTGCACAATCCCGCCAATTGTCCAAAGCCATCCCCTGCGGCAGAATCAATGATCACATCAAAACCGCCCGCCATTGCTTTTAAATCCTTGTCCCAACCGCCTTCTTTATAATTGACACCGCCTTTTGCCCCAAGTTTTTCGGCCTGTTTGATTTTTTCTCCCGTTCCAGAGGTGACAAAAACGGTTGCTCCAGCAGCCACGGCAAATTGAAGCGCCATTAACGCCACACCGCCGCCAATCCCGGAAATCAACACTTTTTCACCTTTACGCAGTTTGCAACGCGTAAACAAGGTGCGATATGCCGTGAGTCCCGCCAATGGAAGTGCCGCCGCTTGTTCCCAATTCAAATGCTCGGGCATCGGGTGGAGTTGTTTTTTCGCAATTATGATCTGGGTTGCAAAAGTGCCATTATCGGGCATGCCCAACACCCGGAATTGCTTTTGTTGCGCGTTGGGATTGGTGCCCCAATCGAGCGACGGATTGATGATCACTTTTTTGCCCTGGTACTCCCCTGCCCCATCGCTGCCCAAAATACAGGGTGCTTGAATGCCGGCATATTGTCCTTGTGTAATGTATAAATCTCTGTGATTGAGTGCTGCTGCATAAAGGTCAACGACAACCACGCCTTTTTCTGGTTTAAGATCGGGAACCGTAGTGTATTCCAGGGGAGCATGCACAGCATTGAATAAAAGTGCGTTCATGTTTTTGTTTGTTTGCTTAGTTTTGTTTCAAAGTTTGGTTAGGGGATTTTCAATAAATGCCTTTGCTTGTGCCACCATATCTGGAAAAAACGCCGTAAAATCGGCTGAAAAATCAGCAATATGCGCAAAAAAATAGTCCAAAACCGCTTGTGTATCAATTTCTACAGGCAAACGCCGACTGAAACGTTGCATCACTTTGCGCATGCCTTCCTCTGTGGTGTACCGATGCAAAAACTGGTCTTCCATCATTTTCGGAATCCAATCGCGCAAGGGTAAGGGCATTTCCACAGCTCGATTTTGCAAAGATTGATAGGTTTTTTGCGCAAAAATTTCAAAATCCTGGTCAGAAAATTGTTGCCAATGGATCGCCAATAAATAATCGTACAACACATCTGTCACCGGCGCGCTGTAACGCCGGCCAAAAGGCCTTACCCGAACCACACTCTGATTGGTAGCCGGGTGGTTATCCGTAAAACTGTCAATCGTGCGATGCAGTAATATACCTTGCTGTACCGCCAAGGGGTAATTTTGCCAATCGTTGCCTTTCACGAAGTCGCCGATAAAATTCCCTATCAATAAATCTTCGTTGCCGAAAGACAAAAAACAATGGGCTAAATGGTTCAATTGCTGTGCTTAATTAAAATGTGATGGCGCAAAATGCATTGAATGAATGGTTTTTATACATTATATTTATCTAAAACCAATCAAAAACACCCTTTCAAAAATTCCACACAAATATAAGGAGTACGTTTTGCTGTACAAATGAAGTTTTCGTGTCTATTTCGGCTTTTAAAGGATTCCTGCTACCTTTGCGCCCGTTTTGAGGCCTAAGTCTTTTGGCGAGGGCACAATTTTTGACCATCACACCTAATATTAATTGATATATGGCACTTCAGTGCGGCATTGTTGGATTACCCAACGTCGGAAAATCAACCACATTCAACGCGCTTACCCGGGGCAAAGCGCTGGCAGCCAACTACCCTTTCGCCACCAAAGACCCGAACATGGGGGTAATCACGGTGCCTGATCCACGTTTGGATAAACTCGCCGAACTGGTTCAGCCCCAGCGTATTTTACCTACCGCTGTTGATATTCTCGACATTGCCGGTTTGATCAAAGGCGCGAGCCAGGGTGAAGGATTGGGCAACCAGTTTTTGGCCAATATTCGGGAAGTGGACGCTATTGTGCATGTGGTGCGTTGTTTCGAAGACGATAATGTAGTACACGTGGATGGCTCTGTAAATCCGGTGCGGGATAAGGAAATCATCGATTTCGAGTTGGGTTTAAAGGACCTCGAAACCGTGGAGAAAAAAATGGAAAAATCAGCGCGCGCGGCCAAAGCAGGCAATAAAGACGAACAACGCGACCTGGTAACCCTCCAAAAAGTAAAAGCACACCTCGAAACAGGCAAGCCTTGCCGCGAATTGCTGCCGGATATGTCGGACGATGAACTACGCCTGATGGGTGACTTGTCGTTGCTGACCGCTAAGCCAGTTTTGTATGTTTGTAATGTAGACGAAGGCTCGATGCACAATGGCAACGCATTTACCGAAGCCTTTAAAAAATCAATCGAAGGCGAAAATGCGGAGGTAATTTACCTGAGTGCCAATATTGAAGCACAAATTTCAGATATTGATTCACCCGAAGAACGCGCAGAATTTTTGGAAATGATGGGTTTGGAAGAGCCGGGCGCACACCGTTTGATTCGTTCTTGCTACAAACTGCTCAATTTGATCACCTATTTTACCGCCGGTGTAAAAGAAGTACGCGCTTGGACGGTACGCAATGGCGCCAAAGCTCCAGAAGCGGCCGGTGTGATCCACTCCGATTTTGAGAAAGGATTCATTCGGGCAGAGGTGATTAAATATCAGGATTTTCTTACGTACGGTTCGGAAGCCAAAGTAAAAGAGGCAGGCAAAATGTCGGTAGAAGGAAAAGAATACGTGGTGGGCGATGGTGACATTATGCACTTCCGCTTTAATGTTTAAGTCATTGATTTAAAAATTAATACCACCCTGTTATGCAACTTGATACCATTATTTTCGATTTGGGCGGCGTGCTCATCGACTGGAACCCCGAATATGTTTTCCGTACGGTAATTCCAGAGGATGATCGGCGGGCTTTTTTCTTTGCCAATATCTGTACGTCCGATTGGAATGTGGAGCAAGATGCAGGCCGCACCTTACAAGAAGGCACCGATTTGCTCGTGGCGCAATGGCCGGAGTGGGAAAGTGAAATTCGTACTTTTTATGGCCGTTGGGAAGACATGCTGGGTGGTCCGATTCCGGAAACCGTTGAATTGTTTCGCGCTTTAAAGGAGCAAGGCACGCATCGTTTGTTGGCACTCACCAATTGGAGCCATGAGACCTTTCCGGTGGCTTTGGAGCGTTATGATTTTTTGCACTGGTTTGAAGGAATTGTGGTATCAGGCGAGGAGAAAACCCGGAAACCATTTGCAGATATTTACAAAATCCTGCTGGAGCGGTATTCCGTTGAACCGGAGCGGGCAGTGTTCATTGACGATAACTTACACAATGTGAAAGCAGCAGAAAGCCTGGGCATACAGGGTGTGCATTTTCAAAGTGTCGATGATTTGCGGGAAAAATTGCGGGAATACGCTGTAATATCTTAGAAATAAATATCATAAAAACCATTGTGCCTTTGTGTTAAAAATCCTTTTACGAGGAAATTTAACACAAAGGCACAGTAATTATAGGCTTAGGCAGCCTCTTCTACATGGTGTGTTTTATCAAAAAACGCCAACAAATCGCCCAATGTCTCGCGTAAATCCTTCCGATTTACGATTAAATCGAGGAAACCATTTTCCATCAAATAGTCTGAAGTTTGGAAGCCCTCTGGAAGATCGCGCTTGATCGTTTCCCGGATAACGCGTGGGCCTGCGAAGCCAATCAACGCATCAGGTTCGGCAATATTGATATCGCCCAACATGGCAAAGGATGCCGTTACGCCCCCGGTCGTCGGATCGGTCATCAAAGAAAAATAAGGCAGTCCTGCTTTTGCCATCAACGTTAATTTGGCGCTGGTTTTGGCCATTTGCATCAGGGAAAACGCGCTTTCCATCATACGCGCACCGCCTGATTTGGAGATGATCATCAAACCCGCCTTGTGTTCCAGGGCATAATCGATGGCCAGGGAAATTTTTTCACCCACCACCGAGCCCATCGAGCCGCCAATAAATTTGAAATCCATGGCAGCCACTACCAAACGGTGACTGCGCACCGATCCCGCGCCAATACGCATGGCATCGCGCAAGCCTGTTTTTTTAATAGACTCCTCTAAACGTTTGTCGTACGGTTTCAGATCGGTGAATTTCAAAAAATCGACCGAAATCATATCATCGTGCAGGGTGACATACTCCTGATCATCGAAAATGATGTCAAAATATTCCACCGAGCCAATGGCAGTATGGTAATCACATTTAGGACATTTGTAATAATTGTCGCGCAATTCGCGGGTCGTGCTTGTTTCTTTGCAGCGTTTGCATTGAAACCAAACACCTTCCGGCACATCTTTTTTTGCCTTGGTAGCGGTAGAAATGCCTTCTTTTAATCGTTTAAACCAACTCATAGTGAATCGTTTGATTAATTATTAGTGGTTAAGGGGCAATTTTGCGGCGGCAAAGATAGCCCGCATGTCGAAGGTACAAAGATTTTTTTAACACAAAGCAAAACGGATAAAGGATGGCGAATTCTTTAGATTGATTATTTTGACAAAATGAATGCAAAAAATCGCGGCACACATCCAATTCCCGGCATACCTTTGGCGCGCTATATATATGAATTTAAAACGTTTGCTTCTGTTATTGCACAAGGAATTCCTGCTGGAGTTCCGCCAACGCTATGCCATCAGTGGCATCGTGTTGTATGTGCTTAGTATGGTGTTTGTGGTATACATATCCAGTATTAAAGTGCAGGCCCAGGTTTGGAATATTTTATTTTGGCTCATTGTATTATTTGCCTCAATCAATGCGGTGGTAAAAAGTTTTTTGCAGGAGAGCGGCGCCCGACAATTGTACTATTATCAACTAACCGATCCGGTATCGCTCATTTTGGCCAAGATTTTGTACAACACCTTATTATTATTGGTATTGAGTTTGCTGGCTTTTGCTTCCTATAGTTTGGTGGCGGGCAATCCGGTGAAAGACCCTTCTTTGTTTGCCCTGGTTTTGTTGTTGGGAAGTTTTGGGTTTTCGATTGCCTTTACTTTTATTTCTTCCATTGCGGCGCGGGCCAACCAGTCGGCTACTTTAATGGCGATTTTGAGTTTTCCGGTAATTTTGCCAATATTGCTTACCCTGGTGCGCTTGTCGGCCATCGCGTTGCGGCTTATTCAAGATACTTCTTACCAACGCGACATCATCAACTTGTTGGCCATCGACACCATATTAATCACCTTGACATTCGTTCTGTTTCCATATATCTGGAAAGACTAATAAAATCAAAATTGCAAAACCATGTGGTGGAAAGCACTTTCTGTAGTTTTAGTTGTTTATTCCCTGCTTGCGGGCATGTTGGCCCCTTTGAAGCCAGGCATCACGCGCACAAATCCAGAAACCGCAAAATCGGGTCAGCTAATTAAGGTACAAGTTTTTGGCTACAACAGTTTTTACACGCGCAGTGCAGCCAACGAACTGCGGGTGTGGCTCGAATATGATTCCTTGCATGCGCTGGCAGGTCAGGATATTAAGATTTTGAGTGACACCAGCCTCGAAGCAAGTTTTTTATTCCCGCCAGATTTGCCCAATGCCAGCACATCGGTTTTACTGAATGCGATCCTGGACCACCCTAAAGACGGTGTTTCCTTGTTGCCCGGCGCTTTTGAATTGGTGAAAAACACCGATACCGCAGCAGTTGCAGGCTCTGGTGCATGGAACCGTAATCCGGTGGGCGATTTGCATGTAATCAAAGATTTTACCTTCCCTTACCGCAACGTCATCTACGAAAGCATCCGGAACACCTATTACCATGTACCGATGTGGTTCGCTTTGATGTTCCTGTTTTTGGCCTCTGTCATCTCCAGTGCCCGGTATTTGCGCAACCCCACCCTCGAAAACGACCGACGGGCATCGGCTTATGCTGAAACTGGCCTGTTTTTTGGTTTAATGGGCCTCGTAACAGGTATGTTATGGGCGCATTACGCCTGGGGACGTGCCTGGAGCAATGACATCAAGCAGTTGATGACAGCCGTGGCCTTGTTGATCTATTTTGCGTATTTTATCCTGCGCCGTTCGTTCGATGAGCCTGAAAAAGGCGCGCGCCTGGCAGCAGTGTACAATATTTTTGCGTTTGCATCCCTGATTCCATTGCTGTACATCGTTCCGCGCATGTTTGCGAGCCTGCATCCGGGCGCGACGGGCAATCCGGCATTCGGTAGCCAGGATTTGGATAATACAATGCGCCTGGTTTTCTACCCAGCTATCATCGGCTGGACTTTACTGGGTTTCTGGATGGCGCAGCTGCGGATCCGGTATCAGCGTTTGGAGGATCGGGTGATGGACTTGGAATAATGATGAATGATGAATGATGAATGATGAATGATGAATGATGAATGATGAATATGCGCAAGGTGACACATTATATTAATTGACAATCCCCAAAACAAAATGATTTTTTTCAAGGAATATAAACTTGAAACACCAAATTCATCATTCATCATTCATCATTCATCATTCATCATTCATCATTACTTTTCGTAGGTAAACTCCCATTTTGGAACATGAAATTTTTTAAAATGCACCGTTTTTTAACAATTATTTTGTTTATGGCAATATATTTGCCGGGCGTTTGGGCGCAGGGAAATCGCGATTTTATGCGGGAAACCGGGAAAATAAACGTTGTAGTAGGCGTTATTTTGCTGATTTTCATCGGAATTGTGTGGTTTCTGCTGCGTATTGAACGTAAACTAACCAAATTAGAGCACCAACTCAAGGAAGAACAACAATGAGTGGACACATCAGTTTTTTTAAAAGCGTAGAAAACTACGTGGACAAAGCCGCCTCCTTTACCGACATCCCGCGTGGATTGGTCGAGCAAATTAAGGCCTGCAATCTCGTATTGCAAATTCGTTTTCCAGTGCGTGTAGGCAACGATTACGAGGTAATTGAAGCCTATCGCGTACAGCATAGTCACCACCGACTCCCAACAAAAGGCGGGATTCGTTATGCTGAAAGCGTTGACCAAGACGAAGTAATGGCCCTCGCGGCCTTGATGACTTACAAATGCGCGCTGGTGGATGTTCCATTCGGCGGTGCAAAAGGGGGCATCAAAATTAATCCGGCCAAGTACACGGTGGAGCAGCTGCAAAACATTACCCGCCGCTACACCACCGAATTGATCAAAAAGAACTTTATCGGACCTGGTATTGACGTACCAGCACCCGATTATGGTACCGGTCCGCGTGAAATGGCCTGGATTCTCGATACGTACCAAGCTTTCCGCCACGGTGAAATCGACTCCATCGGCTGTGTTACGGGCAAACCTGTTACCCAAAATGGCATTCGTGGTCGCGCAGAAGCAACCGGCCGCGGCGTATTTTATGGCCTGCGCGAATGTTTGTCGCATGCCGAAGACATGGCCAAAATTGGTCTGACCAAAGGTATGGCGGGCAAAACCATGGTCGTACAAGGCCTTGGTAATGTGGGTAGCAATACTGCATTGATCAGCCAACAGGAAGGCGACGCTAAAATTATCGGCATTGCCGAACGGGAAGGCTCCATTTACAGCGCCAACGGCATCAATGTTGAAAAACTGATGGCATTTCGCAAGGAAACCGGTTCGATTATCGGCTTTCCGGGTACCGAACACATCGGAGATGCTTCTGCAGCGCTTGAACTGGAATGCGATATCCTCGTTCCTGCCGCTTTGGAAAATCAAATTACCCTTAAAAATGCCGACCGTATCAAAGCAAAAATCATTGCGGAAGCGGCCAATGGTCCAATCACGGCCGATGCAGATCCAATTCTGTTGAAAAAAGGCGTTTTGATCCTGCCCGACTTTTATATCAACGCGGGAGGTGTAACGGTTTCTTATTTCGAATGGTTGAAAAACTTGTCGCACCACCGTTTTGGTCGCTTAGAAAATCGCTTCCAAAACGAAGCGTTTACAGGCATCCTCAATAAAGTGGAAGAAATGACCGGCAAAACCATCAATGCACGTGAAAAGGATTTCCTCACACGCGGTGGCACCGAAGTTGAATTGGTAAATTCTGGCTTGCAAGACACCATGGTGGTGGCTTACCAACAGATTCGCGAAACCCTGTTGCAACATTCCGATATTCAGGATGTACGTACAGCGGCATTTGTGTGCTCCTTGAAAAAAATCGCTTCCGACTATGTGTCGATGGGCATTTTCCCATAGTAGCAAGGCCTGAAAGCAGGCTTAACAAAAAATTCATTTTCAAAAAGGTTGAATCGACAGGTTTTGTTTGGCATGTTTTGCCCGACGCCCGTTGTTTCAACCTTTTTTTATTAAAATTGGGTGAATTGTCATTTTGCGGCAAATTTATTTTGGTCAAAATCGAAAAAGGACCGATTTGGGCTTCTTGAATTTAAACGATCGGCGACAAAAACGCTTTGTTAACAAAATTAACAGAGGTTAATTTAAAATTTACTTGCCTATTATTTTTTGTTGGCCTACCTTTGGGGAAATTTTGAAGACCAAAATAAAATTTTCTAAAGCCTAATCCGCTATGTCAGAGAAACTGGATAAAATCGACTTGAAAATTCTGAAGATCCTTCAGGAGAACAGCAAGATCACGAACCTTGACCTTTCCAAGAAAATTGGATTGTCGCCAGCCCCAACCCTTGAACGTGTAAAAAAACTGGAGCAAAGCGATATCATCCAAAGTTACCATGCGATGGTGAACCCGCAAATGATGGGTTTAAACGTTAAAACGTTCGTACTGGTATCATTAGCCTGGAAAAAAGAGAATGCCCTGAACAACTTCCTGGAAAAAATCAGCCAAATTGATGAAGTAACCGAATGTTACATCATTACCGGTGAAGCGGATTTTTTGATGAAAATTGTGTGCAAAGACATTCCTACGTACGAACAACTGTTGTTCAAAACCATCAGCCAGATTGAAGAAATCGAGCGCCTGAAAACTTTGATGACCTTGTCTACGGTGAAAGATTCTAAAATTTTGCCTTACAACTACGACGAAAAATAGGCAACATACCCGCCTAAAACCCGATTGCGTTGATAACAAGCGTTGTTCCATACTTTGTGGAATGACGCTTGTTTGTTTTATACAACGCTTTTCGCACAAGAAATACCAAACATGCGCAAGATGATTTATAGATTTGGGCCTAAAATCTAAAATCGCATGTTTAAGTCTGTTTCTCCATGGATTGCTCGTTTTTTCTGTACCGGAATTGCCCTGCTTTTTTTGGGTACCATGCAGGCGCAGGACTTGCCCATTGCGCGCAACCTGCAAAAAGCCTATACGAACGGAACGCGCAGTGCCGATGGTCAGCCTGGAACAAAATATTGGCAAAACAAGGCTAATTACGACTTGTATATCACCTTCTCCCCTTCTTCCCGCCTTATTTCGGGTTCCGTAAGCATTCAATACATCAACAATAGCCCCGATACCTTGCGGGAAGTTGTTTTCAAACTTTACCCTAATCTGTACAAAAAAGGCGCTCAGCGGCTCATGGAAATCAGTCCGGATGACGCCAGCGAGGGTTTGCGCATCGAAACTTTGTCTGCCGATGGTGAACAAGTTAAAACAACCGACTATAGAATAAACAGTACCAACATGACGGTACGCCCGAAAGCAATTCCGCCCGGCAAAACCACGCAGTTTAAAATTTCCTATAATTTTACGCTCAACAAAGACTCGCACATTCGGACCGGACAAGTTGACCCTGGTGCCTGGTTTATCGCCTATTGCTTTCCGCGCATTGCCGTGTACGATGATATTGATGGCTGGAACCGCAACCAGTACCTGGGTACACAAGAGTTTTACAACGATTTTTGTGATTTTAAGGTAGCGGTAAAAGTGCCTAAAAATTACCTTGTTTGGGGCACCGGCGACCTTACCAATTGCAGCGAAGTGTTGCAGGCAAAATATTGCGAACGCTTGGCAGAAGCCGAAAAAAAGGATGGTGTTGTCTTTGTTGTGGATAGCACCGACATAAAAACAGGCAATATTACCGCACAAAACCCGGCAAATACCTTTCGTTTTGAAGCAAAAAACGTAACCGACATTGCCTTGGCCATCAGCAACCATTATTTGTGGCAATCAACCAGCCTGGTGGTGGATCCGGAAAGCAAACGGCGCACCAGGGTCGATGCGGTGTTCAATCAGCAGCACCTGGATTACTTTTGGGTAATCGACGACGCGCGCAAAACGGTGGAATCCATGAGTTACCGCTTTCCAAAATGGCCTTTCCCGTACAACCATATCACCGTTTTTGACGGATTGGACCAGATGGAATACCCCATGATGGTCAACGATAACCCGATAGAAGACCGTGCGGAAAGCATTGAACTAACCGACCATGAAATTTTTCATACCATGTTTCCCTTCTACATGGGCACCAATGAAACAAAATACGGCTGGATGGATGAAGGATGGGCTACTATTGGAGAATGGTTGGTTTCGCCCATGATCGATTCGAGTATCGTGGACGATTATGGCATGTATCCCTACGAACGCTTTGCCGGAACCGAAATAGATTTGCCCATTATGACGCTTACCACCCAAATGAACGGTCCAGGCATGATGATTAATTCCTATCCAAAACCTGCGCTGGGGTACTTGTTTGTAAAGGATATGTTAGGGGATGCGTTATTTTTTAAGGGGTTGCACCATTATATTAAGACCTGGAACGGCAAACACCCCATTCCCTACGACTTTTTCAATTGCATGAACCAGGGCATCGGCGTGAACCTCAATTGGTTTTGGAAAGTGTGGTTTTTCGAAAATGGCGTACCAGATCTTGCCATTGCACAGGTAAACGAGCGAAAATCAAGCATTACCGTCGAATCGAAAGGAAACAAGCCTACACCGATCGACCTGACGATTACGTACAGCGACCAACAAACCGAACAAATACACCGCACCATTGAGGTGTGGAAAGAGGGCGCAAAAACCATCGAAATAAAATACAAAGGCGGCAAAAAGGTGCAAAAAGTGCAATTAGGCAGCACCTACACCCCGGATGTTGACAAATCGAACAATATTTATATGCCTGCCGGAAAATAATTGACCCACAATTTCATTCCAGCATAACCCATTTTTATCCTATGTTTTCTGCAAATACCTACCAAAGCCGCCGCGACCAGTTGAAAAAAGACCTCGGATCAGGGCTGGTGCTTTTCCTGGGCAACAACGACCTGGGCATGAACTACTCCGGAAACACCTACCATTTTCGGCAGGATAGTAGTTTTTTATACTTCTTCGGCATCGACAAACCGGGTTTGGCTGCGGTCATCGATATTGATGCAAACCGAGAAATTCTGTTTGGCGACGATCTAAGCATGGAAGACATCGTTTGGATGGGCACCATGCCGTCCATCAAACAACTCGGCGCACAAGTCGGCGTACAGGAGACCCTGCAATTTCGCAGACTTGCCGGTGTTGTTAAAAACGCGCGCAAATCAGGCCAATCTGTCCATTTTTTGCCGCCATACCGCGATGCGAACAAATTACTGCTCAAAGATTTATTGAATATTCCTTTGCCCAAGTTGAAAGATGCTGCGTCTGTTCCATTCATCAAAGCCGTGGTAAATCAACGTTCCATCAAATCGGAGGAGGAAATTGCTGAAATGGAACGCGCCCTGCGAACCACGGGGCACATGCACACCGCAGCCATGCGTGAGGCGCAAATAGGTACTTCGGAAGCATCTTTGGCTGGGTTGGTGACAGGCGTTGCTGTAGCAGGAGGCGGAAATTTATCTTACCCGGTTATTTTAACCACCGACGGGCAAATTTTACACAACCATCACCACCACAATACACTTGAAAAAGGTCGTTTGTTGCTGGGTGACTTTGGCGCTGAAACGGCTATGCACTATGCGGGCGACATTACTCGAACGTTTCCGGTAGACCGCAAATTCACCACCAAACAACGTGAAATATACGAAATCGTATTAGACGCTGAAGTCCACGCGATCGCCTCGCTGAAACCGGGCATCACCTATCAATCGGTACACCTGGAAGCCGCTTTGCGCATGGCAGAGGGCCTAAAAACGCTTGGCTTGATGCAAGACGACATGAAGGAAGCTGTACAGTTGGGCGCCCATGCCTTGTTTTTCCCGCATGGACTGGGCCACATGATTGGCTTGGATGTGCATGATATGGAAGACCTGGGTGAACAATACGTTGGATATGATGAAACGGTACAACGCAGCACCTTGTTTGGAACCGCTTATTTGCGCCTTGCCCGCCAATTACAGCCCGGTTTTGTGCTTACGGTTGAGCCTGGTTTGTATTTTATCCCCCAATTGATTGATCAATGGAAGCGTAAAAAGATGTTTGAGCAATTTATCAACTATCCTGCGCTTAAAAAATACCGCGATTTTGGTGGCATTCGCATTGAAGATAACGTATTGATTACCAAGGATGGACACCGCGTATTAGGAGACCCAATACCCAAAACGGTAGCCGCGGTAGAAGCCCTTCGTTCCTAAATCCCGCCTGGTAGTATGGAATTTGGCAAATTGCCTTCAGTAGAAAATGTTGATTTCACCTTGCCGTCTGATCCTGAACAGAACCAAGTGGTGTTACAAGGTTTGGGCGCGCGTACCGGACCGCCTGTCCTGTATATTGGTGCAACCGGCTACAATATGAAGCCTTGGGTTGGAACCTGGTATCCAAAAGGGACCAAAGACCGCGATTTTTTGGCTGCTTATGGACGGCAATTCAACACCATCGAACATAATACGACCCATTATCGGATACCAGACGAAAGCATGGTGGATCGATGGCGGGAAGAAACACCGGATGATTTTCGTTTTTGCCCTAAAATCCCGCAAGTTATAAGCCATAGTGGCAATTTGGGGCTGAATAACCAGTTAAATCAACGGTTTTGTGAAGCAATTGCCGGTCTGGAAAACAAATTAGGTTGCTGTTTTATGCAATTGCCACCGCATTTCAGTACAAAACAGTTAATTGTGCTGGAGCAATACCTGGAACGTTTCCCGCCCGGCATCCCGTTATCGGTAGAAGTGCGGCATCCTTCTTTTTTTGAGGCTACGGTAGAAGCCGAAACATTTTTTCAACTGCTCGAAAATTACCGGGTTGCGGCGATGATTACGGATGTAGCAGGTCGAAGGGATGTATGTCACCTGCGCGTGACGTGCGCGCAAACCCTCATTCGATTTGTAGGCAATGGCTTGCACCCGAGCGATTATACCCGGGTGCAAGACTGGGCCTTGCGTTTGAAATCATGGTACGCCCAAGGCTTGAAGGCGGCCTATCTGTTTACCCATGAGCCCGATAACTTGTTAGCCCCCGATTTAGCCGCCTATTGTTCAGACTATTTTAAGTCCATCGTACCAGATTTAGTGGTGCGCGGCCCTCGAGCAATTTTACCGCCCGCTTTGCAGGGAAGTTTGTTTTAACACTTTACCCTATAAAATGTGCCTTTGTAGGCTTACCGCTGTAAGGAAACAGGTGTTTTAACCCAAAACCTTTCCAGGATTTAAAATTCCGTTTGGATCAAATGCCTGTTTGATTGCGCGCATCAGGTTTAGTTCGGTTTCGGTAAACATAATATCCAGATAGGGTTGTTGTACGTAGCCGACGCCATGTTCCCCTGATAATGTACCATTTACACTTTTTACAAATTTAAATATTTCTCGGATACCTTTTGGTACTTCTACAAGCCAATGTTCATCCGATAAACTGCCTTTTAGAATGTTTACATGCAGGTTTCCGTCGCCCGCATGTCCATAACACACCGATTCAAACCCGTATTCGGCGCCCACCGCTTTTACCTTTTTTAATAATTGGGGTAAAAACGCACGGGGCACCACCGTATCTTCTTCTTTATAAATAGAATTGTGTTTCACGGCATGGGCTACATTTCTGCGTAACTTCCACAAGTCCGTTTTGGTGGCATCATTGTCGGCAAACAAAATTTCGCCGCAATCAAATTGCTCCAATACGCCCGAAATGGTTTCACAATCTTTGTACAGGGTTTCGAGGTGAAAACCATCCACCTCAATAAGCAAATGCGCTTCGGTATCGTCGGTCAGCGGAATTTGCACGTCGCCCAGGTAACGCACCGCCCAGGTAATCGCATTGCGTTCCATAAATTCGAGCGCGGAAGGGGTAACACCTGCCTGAAATATAGCCGCTACAGCCGCACACGCGCTTTCTGCAGAGCGAAAAGGCGCCAACATGAGCAGGTTTTGGGTAGGCAGCGGCTGTAATTTCAATACAATTTTGGTGACTACACCTAAAGTGCCTTCGCTTCCAACCAATAATTGGGTCAAATTATAGCCCGTAGAATTTTTCAAGGTATTGGCGCCCGTCCAAATCACGTCACCATTGGGCAAAACCACCTCCAAATTGAGCACATAATCCTTCACCACTCCGTATTTTACCGCCCTTGGTCCACCAGCATTGGTATTTACATTACCGCCAATAAAACTCCAACCCTTGCTCGAAGGATCCGGCGGATAAAACAAGCCCTGTTCTTTTAAGGTATTTTGCAAGGTTTCGGTCACCACCCCGGGCTCTACCGTAACCTGAAAGTTTTGCGCATCAATATTCAGGATTTGATCAAAACGTTTCATCCAAATCACCACGCCCCCATGAATCGGCAAGGCACCACCGGCCAATCCAGAGCCACCGCCGCGAATGGTCACTGGAATACGTTCTGCATTACACAGGGCCATGATGGCGCTTACTTCCTCGGTATTGGCTGGAACGACCACTGCTTCGGGCAGGAAGGACAAATCTTCGGTTTCGTCGTGCCCACAGTCCCGCAAGCTGGTTTCATCCACCAACAGGTAGGTTTCGCTCACTATAGACTGTAATTTTGTGCGCAGATCTGCATGAAGCGTCTGGAAGGTGTTATTTTTGCCGTGCATGATGGTTGATTTTTTGATTGCTCAAACGGAGCAACATTTTTCAAAACTATGATTATGAAACAGTTATACAGTTTGGTTATGTACTTTTTCCTGCCTGGTATGCTTATGGCGCAGGAGATACAAGTGCCCTTGGTAGCGGAACCGCACAACAAAGATAAGGCGATTTTATTCCACGTAACTGCGGGCGGTCATATTCCAGGCGCTGATATGGCCAAAAGATTTGGATTGAATGGCAGCATCGGGGGACGCTTAGAATTTATAAGCAAATCAAATTGGCTGGTTGGTGTAGAGGGCGAATTTTATTTCGGGAACGATGTACGCGAAAACCCGCTAAAAATTCTGGAGCTCACTGAAGGCTATATTATTGGCAACGACCGTTCGCCAGCCTCCATTTATCTTTTGCAGCGCGGCTATGGTATGGATGCGTATGTAGGGCGACTTTTTTCTATCGGCCAAAAACGGTCTGGCGTTCGGGTGACCCTCGGTGGCGGATTTACCCGGCATAAAATCAGAATCCAGGATGATACCCGCACGGTGACCCAAATCACGGGTGAATATCAAAAGGGGTACGATCGGTTTAGCGGCGGTTTGGCTTTAAATCAGTTTATTGGTTGGCAGCATGTGGGTAAAACCAGGCATGTGAATTTTACGATTGGGATTGAATGCAACCAAGGTTTTACCAATACCTTGCGCGATTGGGACTTTAACGAAATGCGCAAACTCGATGAAAGCCGCCTCGATTTGCGGTTTGGCTTGCGCGCCAGTTGGATTTTACCCTTTTACATGACCAAATCGGACGAAATTTACTACTAAACCATGCGCATTGGGTACGAAATTGCTATTCGACTATATGTATTTGCAATACAGTTTTTAGGACGATTTAATGAAAAGGCTAAAAAATGGACGGATGGCAGAAAAAATTGGCGGCCCTTGTTGCAACAACAAGTAGTCCAATGGGGAAACCAACCCATTTTTTGGCTACATGCAGCTTCTTTAGGCGAATTTGAACAAGGGCGCCCTCTTATAGAAGCAATACGCGCTCAATATCCACATTGGAAAATCGTACTCAGTTTTTTCTCTCCATCGGGATATGAAATCAGGAAAAACTATGCGTTTGCCGATTATGTATGCTATTTGCCCGCCGATACCCGCCAAAATGCCCGGGATTTTGTTGAAATCCTGCAACCCCGATTGGCGGTATTTGTAAAATATGAGTTTTGGCTGAACTACTTATTGGCCTTGCGCCAAAAAGGCGCCCCTACCCTGCTGGTTTCTGGCATTTTTAGGCCCACGCAGCCCTTTTTTCAATGGTATGGCCGCTTATGGCGGCAAATGTTAGGCGCATTCACCCATTTTTTTGTACAAAATGAGGCTTCTGCGCAGCTATTAGGCCAATTAGGCTTTAAAAATGTGACCATTGCAGGCGATACCCGAATTGACCGGGTATTGAAAATTGTACAAGAGTCCCAACCCATTCCAATCGCAGCCCAATTCAAAACAGCGGCACAATGCCCCCTCCTCATCGTGGGTAGTTCGTGGGAGGCCGATGAAAAAGTGTACTTGCCTGTATTTCAAAAAGAGGAATTTCAATATTTTAGAACCATTGTTGCACCGCATTCCCTTTCGCCTGCATCAATTCAAAAATTGGAACAACCAATCGCCCAATTTTCAAAAAGCATCCGATACAGCCAGGCTGATGGGGTGGATGTAGCGCCTTATTCAACCTTGATCATCGATAACATCGGCATGTTGAATCAGTTATACCAATATGGGCATATTGCTTACATCGGAGGTGGGTTTGGGAAAGCGATCCACAATGTGCTGGAGCCTGCCGCTTGGGGCTTGCCCGTTATTTTCGGCCCAAAACACAAAAAATTTGAAGAAGCGCTTCAATTGGTAAAATCAGGAGGCGCGTTTGCCATTGAAAACCAGGATGATTTGGAACGGGTTTTGAGATATTTGGCGGATCCCGGACAATATACACGCGCTTCAGCGGCTGTGAAAGCCTGGTTGGAGGCAAATAAAGGGGCCACGACTAAAATATTATCATTTTTAACAGAAATTCTTGCCCAAAAGGCCGAATAAATGGTCTCACCCTTTCTACTTTTGCAGAATCTGCCTCAAAAGGGGCATTCATCCATTTTCTATTAACATCTTCTTTTCATCTTGCAATGACAGGCTCTAGTATTACAATTAAAAAGGGTAAATTAAAGGTGCCCAATGACCCCATTATTCCATTTATCGAAGGTGATGGTACCGGACCCGATATTTGGGCAGCTTCCGTGCGTGTTTTGGATGCGGCGGTTGAAAAAGCATATAAAGGCAGCCGGAAAATTATCTGGCAGGAAGTATTGGCGGGCGAAAAAGCCTTCAAACAAACTGGTAGTTGGTTGCCAGACGAAACGTTGAAGGTGATTGACGAATATAAAGTTGCAATCAAAGGTCCTTTGACCACCCCAGTAGGCGGCGGTATTCGTTCCCTAAACGTTGCTTTACGTCAGCAATTGGATTTGTATGCCTGTGTACGTCCAGTTCAATACTTTAAAGGTGTGCCAAGTCCGGTAAAAGAGCCACAATTGGTAAACATGACCATTTTCCGTGAAAATACGGAAGATATTTACGCGGGTATTGAATACCTGGCAGGTAGTGACGAGTGCAAAAAACTCATGAACTTCCTGGAAACCGAATTGGGCGTGAAAAAAATCCGCTTCCCCAATACCTCTTCTTTGGGTATCAAACCCGTTTCGAAGGAAGGTACCGAGCGTTTGGTGCGTGCGGCCTTGTTGGATGCCTTGAAAAACAAGCGCAAATCTTTGACGCTGGTACACAAGGGCAACATCATGAAATTTACAGAAGGTAAATTCAAGGACTGGGGCTACGAATTGGCAGAGCGCGAATTTGGCGATCAGGTATTCACCTGGGCTGCTTACGACCGGATTAAAGCCGAAAAAGGCGAAGATGCAGCGAATGCAGCACAAAGCGAAGCCGTTGCTGCTGGCAAAATGATCGTTAAAGACGTGATTGCTGATGCGTTTTTGCAACAAATCCTCCTGCGCCCATCTGAATATGATGTAATCGCAACCTTGAATTTGAATGGCGATTATATTTCCGATGCCTTGGCTGCACAAGTAGGTGGTATCGGTATCGCTCCAGGTGCCAACATCAATTACATCACGGGCCACGCTATTTTTGAAGCAACCCACGGTACCGCACCAAAATATGCCGGCAAAGACGTGGTAAATCCATCTTCTGTAATTCTTTCGGGTGTAATGATGCTCGAATACATGGGTTGGGACAAAGCAGCAAAATTGATCGTAAAAGGATTGGAACGCAGCATTCGCAAAAAACGCGTTACCTACGACTTCGAACGTTTGATGAAAGGTGCAACAAAACTGAAATGTTCTGAATTCGCAACAGAGATTATTACCAATATGTAATACCAACGGGAGCAAACCTGCTGAAATTCAGGGGTTTGCTCCCCTATTTATCGCTTCCCCCTTCCAAAGCATCGGATAACCCTTCCGTTAACGTACCTTTGCGGCAAATTATATGGAATGGAAGTTTCTTTTGACACGTTGAATTTGAATACCCCCCTGCTGAATGCCCTGAAAGACTTGGGTTTCGAGCAGCCAACCCCCATACAGGTAAAAGCATTCCCGGTAATTATGTCGGGCCGTGATGTAGTCGGAATTGCCCAAACAGGTACCGGAAAAACCTTTGCCTACCTCTTGCCTATCCTGCGCCAACTTACTTTTTCACAGCAAAAAGATCCACGGGCCTTGATCATTGTGCCCACACGCGAGTTGGTGATTCAATTAGTGGGTGAAATTCAAAAACTAACTACTTATATGACCGTGCGCGCCTTGGGTGTGTATGGCGGCACCAATATTAATACCCAAAAAATTGAGGTACTGAAAGGTTTGGATATCCTGGTAGGTACGCCCGGTCGGTTGATGGACCTTGCCTTGAGCCGCGTATTGTTGTTAGGATCGATTCGCCACTTGGTGATTGATGAGGTAGACGAAACCTTGAGCCTTGGTTTTCGGCCACAACTCACCACGATTTTTGATTTGTTGCCCAAACGTCGCCAAAACCTCATGTTTTCGGCAACCATGACCGAAGAAGTAGATGCGATGATCGAAATGTTCTTCAATGGTCCTTTAACCCTGGAGGTAACGCGTGCAGGCACCCCCCTCGAAAAAATTGACCAGTCGGTATATGGCGCGCCCAATTTTTTCTCTAAAATGAATTTATTGGAGCACTTGCTGGCCTCCGACGAAAGCATGAAAAAAGTGCTCATATTTGGCGCAACCAAACGCATGGCGGATCGCATATTTGAGCGATTGAACGAAAAGTTTCCTGAACAGTTTAGCATTATCCACGGTAATAAATCCCAGAATTTCCGGATGAATGCCGTGAGTGCTTTTGATAAAGGTCTGATACGGGGCCTGATATCTACCGATTTGCTGGCCCGCGGCTTGGACGTTACCGATGTCACCCACGTTATCAATGTAGATACACCCGATGATGCCCAAACGTATATTCACCGAATTGGTCGTACGGGTCGTGCCGATAGTATTGGCGCATCAATTACGTTTGTTTCGCCGCTTGAAATTGAATATTTGGAGGCGATTGAGCAATTGATGCGCAAAGAAATTCCTATGGTCGAAATACCGGAGGGTGTCGAGATGACCGACGAACTCACACCAGAAGAATTGCCGGGTGAAGTTGGGAAGAACATTCAACGCTTTGCCAGGATCGCACCACCGGCAGGCGCCTTCCATGAAAAGAAAGGAAAAAATAAAAAAGTAAATTTGGGGAATAAAACCAAGCACTTGCGGGACATGAAGTATAAAAAACCGATCAAAAAGGCCCCAAAACGCAAGTAGAATTTAACAAATATAATTTAATTCCATAACTAGCATAAATATGCGGTTGTAGGGATTAAAAAATAAATTGATCTTCACGCAAAAAGCTTATTAATGGAAACAATCCCCCCTTTGTCACAGCCAATTAAAGTTATTATTTTTGACGATAGCCCGGATATTCGCGAAGGATTTACAAGTTTATTTAAATTTTATGATGACATTGACGTCATCGGAACTTATCCTGATGCACGGAACGTTGAACAAATCGTAAAAACAATGAAACCAAAGGTGATTTTAATGGATATTGATATGCCAGGAATCACCGGAATTGAAGCAACGGCTTTAGCCAAACATGTTGCGCCTGAAACGGAAGTGGTCATCTTGTCGCAATTAAATGACGATAGTAATATATTTGAAGCCATAAAAGCAGGTGCTACAGGCTACTTGCTCAAAGGCTCGGATACGGATAAGGTGGTTAGTGCTATCCGAATTGTTGCAAATGGAGGGTCGCCCATGAATGCTTTTGTTGCCCGTCAAACCTTGGATAGTTTCCGGAGATCTATGACGCAGATTTCTTCGTCGGAACAAACCGTCAGTTTGAGCGACCGTGAAAAAGCAGTGCTGGAATGTATGTGTGAAGGAATGACGTACAAGGAAATTGCAACGAAATTGAATATTGCAATTGATACCGTACGCAGTCATACACGAAAAATCTACGAAAAACTTCAGGTGCGCTCTAAAACAGAAGCCGTCCTGGTCGCGATTCGGAAAAAATTAATCTAAGTTGTTTGAAATCATCACCCTTTCAATATTCTATACTATGTTAATTCAAAAAGATCAAGTAATTATCGTGAATGCCAATCCAACGCCATCAGACCTGGTAGTACCTGCCACGTTTGTTGATTTGGATTTGGGTGCACTCCAGGCCCAAGCCGACTACCATGCCCTCCGTGAAATCATCATAGAAATTGATGACACTGGTGCGTTGCATGGCGCCGCGGCTGTTACAAGCACCGGTACTGTGCTTAATTTCATCGCCTTGCCTAATCCTCCATGGGGCCATGGAAGACCTCCAAGAAGAGGAGTTACCATCGCTGATTATTTGGCAGGATAAAAAGCATGAAACATACAACGGCTGTATTGCTACTCTTGTTTACGCTAAGCGGTACTGCTCAGGGTCAGTTGCGTGAAAATATGTATTTTCACCAACTGACCCAACAAAAAGGCTTGCTTCAAGAATATAATTGGTTTGTATTTACAGATTCCAAAGGACTTGTCTGGATTAGTTCGACCCATGGTTTGGCACGTTTTGATGGTATACAGACGAAATCATACTTACCAAATGCGCGCGATACAAATGCCTTAAAGGGTATTCACGTCATGGGCGATTTTGCGGAAAGCGCTGATGGAAATATATGGTTTGCTGCCGACAATTATTTATGTCAATATGTACGAAAAAAAGACAATTTTACGCATTACCAGGCACATGATGCGCAGGGCAAACCGCTAACAGGTTATTACCGGCTCCTAACACAGGATTCTGATGGCAATCTTTGGGTTATGGTTGATGATCAACATATTGGAAGCCCTGTTTATAAATTTCATATTGACCCAATAACTGGCAAGTTTGAATTTCAATGGGTTTGTGATATGGGTATTTCAGCCAATCGCTGTTATGCCATTAAAAACAAGGGACAGGTTGCCGCACTTTTTGCATTTCAATATGATGAAAATATTGGATACCTACAGCATATATTACCTTCCCCAGAAGCGGCTGAGCCCATTTACTTCAAATTGCCAAACCAAGTAAAAAATGACACGCTGCTTGATGCCTTGGATTTGAACAATGGCCGTTTTTATGCATTGACTGACGGTGGCCTCTTTTTGATCGACCTTAAAACCTCCTCTCCCCAATGTGTTTTTACAGAAAAAAACATTACCTGTATCACCAATGACGCAAACGGATTACTCTACTTGGGCACTGACTACGGACAGGTTATTCAAATAAACCCGGAACAACAATATAAAGTAGTCCAACAATTTCAGACAAAGCAGCAGGATACGCACAATGGTGCATTTATCTCCCATTTATACATTGATCCCGACGCTACCCTATGGATCAGCTATTTTTACACCGGTGTTGCGTGGGTAAATTTGCACAAAACAAAGTTTCATATCCTTAAGCAAAAAGAAGATGATAATGTCATTGCACTTTTGCGGGATGGCAAAGGGCAAGTTTGGGGTATTCAAGGCCGATCTCTTTTAAAATTTAATAACACTGGAAAAATATCCGCTTCGTACCTAGCCCCAAATTGCGATTATGAATTTGAAAAAATATGCATGGTTGACCAACACACGATTGGGCTCCTCACGTACGGTGAAATCTATACTTTTGACATCGTACATCATCGTTTCAACCAGGTTGACCGTTTTTCATCAGAGAAAAGAGGATTCTTAGATGTTGGTGTGCTAGACAGGCAAACCTTGCTGGCAGGAACGTATAGCGGACTTTTTTTGTATACAAACCAAGGCAATGGCAAATATACGAATCGGCGACTGCCCGGTTTTTCTGAATCACGGAGCTATACAGATCTTTACCGTGACCAAAATGGCCGGGTTTATATTTATCAGGAGGCAACAGAATTACTGATTTTCGATTATGTCCAGGGGCAATTAAATCAGCTGGGCGCCCCCATTCAATTCAAAGCAGATATTACATCCTGGGCAGAAGATGCTAATTTTGTTTGGGCCGGCACCAACTTAGGCTTGCTGCAGATTGATAAACAAAACCAGCATTATCGCTTTTTCACCAAAAGTGACGGATTGCCCGGCCTAAGTGTTTCAAATTTGGTGATTGATCCGGCACATGGCATCTGGATGCATGTAAATAGCAGGCTAGTTTATTTTAAAGATGGTCGGGTGCGGATTTATAGTAAAGCCGATGGAGTCTCTGAATCCATGTTTACAACGGGCAGTTCTACCATGGATGCGCGCGCAGCATTATGGACCATTGCCCAGGAGGGATTGATCGTTGCCAAAAGTAATGCTACTGTATCACTCAAAAGCAAGGCAAAAGTGTTCGTGGATGCCATTTTGATCAACGAACAAGTTGATTCTACCTTGCGTTGCGTCTTAACAGGCAATACCAACCCTGATGATATTCAAAAAATTACAATACCTTTTGACAAGCGCAATCTGAAAATCAGCTTTTTAGCGCTGGATTATGCAGATCCCGAGAACAATTACCTTGAATATCAAATAGTTAATGCAGATACAACCTGGATTCGAACATCTAATCCTGGATTTGCACGATTCTTGGGCGTACAAGAAGGTAATTATACCTTGCGCATTCGGGCATACAATTCGGATGGAATATCGAGCAGCGCCTCAAAAGAGATTACCATCATCATACAGCCGCCGTTTGAAAGATCCCCTTTGTATTACCTTATATGGACTGTTATTATTATTGGCGTGGTGGTCGGTTTTTTTTACTACCAGCGCTATCAAGAACGTAAAATTCAGGCCATACGCCAGCAAATAGCCGATGACTTACACGATGAAGTCGGGTCAGTATTGACCGGAATTCACATGTTTAGTGAATCCTTAAAAAGAATGATTAGCATTCAGGATCGGGAGGCGAATTACCTTTTAGGAAGGATTGGGACCAATGCACAAAAAACCCTCAGTTCCTTTCGCGACATTGTTTGGGCGATTAATCCCAAGTATGACCGCCTGGAACAATTGGTGTATCGAATGCGCCTGGTCGTTTCCGAAACCAGTGATGCCTCTAATATTAAATGTAGTTTCGATACGTCAATTATAGGGCAGGCGCAAACTAAACTCAACCCTAAAATACGGCATAATATATTTTTGATCTTTAAAGAAGCACTCAATAATGCCGTTAAATACAGTAAAGCAACTAAAATTGATATTAAACTCGAAGTAAACGACCGCAACCTAACCTTAGAAGTTACGGATAATGGTCAAGGATTTGACATGGAGGCACCACCAAGTGGCAATGGTTTGTCTAATCTTAAAAAAAGGGCATTAGCGTTAAACGGTATATTCAAATTCAACAGTACCTTAGGCAAAGGCACCCAACTCTTCCTTCAAATTTCCCTGAAATTGCGCCGCCTCGCATAAATATGCTATAGACCGTAAGATTATCCTACTAATTAGGTTAAATAACGCATACATAGACTATTTCATCGTATTTCTGAGCCCTGTACCTTTGTAATGTAAAAAGTTACATTGAAAGACAGACTCAAGCATTCCCCTTGTTGAGCAAAATAACCGGACCCCAATTAACCAGACTCCAATTAACCAGACCATAGGCTCCAAACCATAGGCCCCAACCTGCCTCCCCTTAAAACTACCCTGTTTTAATTTACGCGGCTAATAAATCCCTTTCTAGCTAGTTTCAAAGTAAGCGGCTAATTGACCTTAATAATTTGCGAAAACTATGTAAAAAGCGGGAGCATTGTTTGCTCCCGCTTTTTAGGGCAGGGCCTTTTTCATCAACCAGTCCGGCTGCGGGTCCTCTCCTACCCAAAAGGTTTCCACTCCGAATATGTCATATCCATTGCGCTTGTAAAAATCTACCGAACGCGGCGATTTTTGCCAGACACTCAACCAAATCCATTCCGAATCGGCATTTCTGGCCTCCTTTTCCGCAAATAACAACATAGCAGCACCTAACCCTTTGCTTTGGTAATCTGACAATACATACACCCGTTCAATTTGTGTACATCGCTCCGTTTCCAGGGTTTCAACCGGCTTGTTAAAATTCAATTTTAAATAAGCAGCCAAGGTGTTTTCCCAATACACCAGATAGAAAGCCACATTCGGCTGGGCCATTTCATTCGCCAATTTTTCCAGCGTAAAGGCCTGTTCACAATAGCGTTCAAATTCTATCGGATGGTTGTCGGCCTGCCAGGCGACACGAAACGTTTCCTCCGCAATTTGACGTAATTGCGGCAAATCTTCAGGTAATGCGCGGTAAATGTGCATAGGTTGAAAAAATTGCATAAAAAAAGACCCTTCAAGCATCTAAGCTGAAAAGTCTTTTAACTGTTGTAGTCCCGAGTGGGATCGAACCACTATCAGAGGTACCGGAAACCTCCATTCTATCCGTTGAACTACGGGACCGAGTTGAATAATGCCTTCTTGCGAAAATTAGGCGGCTGCAAAGATACAGGAATTTTTGATTATTGAAAAGTAAACGAACTTTGAACTTTTAAAAGTTCCGCATCTATCCAGTTTTTTGCCGATTGCATCAAGGCCAACCCGTCTGTATCCTGCATTGGACTGCCGTAGTGCACATGTACATGTATTTCTTTCTCCCCAAAACGGCGGATAAAATGCGCTAAAAAAGAATCTGTATCAATCCAATAATCCGCAGGATTCTGGTATTCAATCATCACAGGTATAACCGGAAACCCAATGCGAGCCGCCAATAAAAAACTACCCGGCCGAAAATCAACCGTAGAGGGCTTCGCATGGGTCGTTCCTTCTGGAAACAATAGGATCGGCATGCCTGCTTGCAATTGCTCCCCGATTCCATCCAGAATTATCTTTCTACTGCCTGTGTTTTCACGTTTTAAAAACAACACCCCCGAAATGCGCGCACAATACCCCAGTATTGGCCAATTGGCCACCTCCGCTTTTGATATAGGTAAAAAGAAGGTATTGCAGGCTATGATGGCCGGGTCGAGGTAAGAACGATGGTTGCAAACAAATATCCCAATGGTATCAGGTGAATTGCCTTGAATATGAAGACGCACCCCAATTTTGGGCAAAAACCAACGGGTAAGTCGGTGTCGGGTGCGAATAGAACGCCGAATATCTTTGCCTAAAAACAGTGTTTTAAGCAGTATCTCAACAATCATAAACAGCAGATACCCAATAAAAAACAGCAGGCGAACAATTGCTCTTATTTTTTTAAACATGGGGTAAGACGATGGTTTTTCATGTATTAAGCAGGTGTTTTTTGCGCCGATACCAGTGCGTGAAGTTTATTTTCAATCCAGGCATGGGCTGCTACAAGCAAGGCATCACCGTCGGTATCCCGCATCGTTGGACCATAGCATACTTTCACCCGAATTTCATTGCGCCCGAAACTTTGCCAGGCATGCGCAAGAAAACTGACTTCCCCAACCCAAAAATCGCGCGGATCGGGATAAAAGAACGCAATGGGTGTCACCTCAATTCCATATTTGGCCGCCAATCGAAATCCGCCCGTCAAAAAGGGCAAGGTTTTATCGGGAACATCACAAGTGTTGCCTTCCGGGAACAAAATGACCGGATAACCCGAATCAATGGTTTGGCGAATCATCCCCAAAACCTTGGCGCGATGTCCGGCATCTTCCCGGCGCAGGTAAAGGATGCCTGCCATGGCTGCGCCCGCACCGATCATGGGCCAAGTTGCAATTTCGGCTTTTGCTACGGGCCAGGCATCTACCTTGCGCAATAAAATAATCGGATCCAGGTAACTGCGATGGTTGCCTACCAACAAGCCCTTACCTTGTGGAATAACGCCTTCTTCTTCAATGCGCACCCCCACTTTATAAAGTACTTTGTTGGCCCATTTTCGGCGAATGCGCATGGCGCGTTGAAGGTCGCGGCCTTGTAGGCTGTTACGCAACCAAATTTCCCCCACTATACGGGTTGTATATACTGTAAAATACAGCAGTCTCCAGATTAACCTTAGTTTTCTCACAATCCGCAAAGATATAAAAGTAAAACGGCTGATACTTCCGGTGCAAAATTAGATCTTGCACCAAAGAAATATCAGCCGAATACATGGTCTTTATCTTGAGTTACTCAGATAGCTGAAACCGAAGCCAACGCTTCTTTGATCTCTTCTATCGTAATATCCAAGTGGGAAGCATCATAAATACACACACCATTGGATATCAATAATACTTGTGGCGACTCGTGATGTACCTCAAACGTATCTGCAATATACGCCGAAACAGGGCGATATCGCAATAAATCAAGGTAATAAGGTTGCAAACTTATTGCATTAAAATCCCAATCGTCTTCCAACCTGAATTTGGCAATGGCACTAATATTGCAAGTTGTGCTATGCTTTAAAATCAGGCAGGGAACCTGAAAGGATTGCTGTTTAATTTGATCAACCGCTTCAGGTGAATCAATTGAAATCCAATCTAATTGCATGGGTTGTTTTTAATTTTACAAGTCAGCGCCCGGACAGCCGTAACCACGGTGACAAGCTTCCAGCATTAATACAGCAGCCATAAATACGAACGCGAGCACTTTTTGCCAATTTTTCATGATGCAACAGTTTGTTATTTTAAAAAATGAGATGCAGTTTTCTTGAAAACGGAAAAGCTTTTATCTTATTGTTGTAAAATGCCCGGCCGAATTCTAATTTCGCTGCAAATTTACCCCATTTAACAAATACCTTCCAAATTTTTTTACAAAAACAGTACAAATTTAACCTCATTTCAAAATAAAATGTTGCGATCAAAGGAAAAAATGCGCATTCACCTCATTGCAATTGGGGGTGCCGCCATGCACAATATTGCGATTGCCTTACAAAATAATGGGCATATCGTGACAGGCTCAGACGATGAAATATACGATCCCGCCCGTACACGCCTGGAAAAAGCCGGACTTTTGCCCGAAAAAACAGGCTGGGACCCGACAAACATACACCCCGACCTGGATGTGGTGATCTTGGGGATGCATGCGCGGATAGACAACCCGGAGTTATTGCGCGCCCAGCAACTTGGATTAAATATTTGCTCCTACCCTACTTTTATTTACCAACAAGCCCAACATAAACAACGACTCGTGGTGGCTGGCAGTCATGGAAAAACGACTACAACCGCCATGGTGATGCATGTTTTGCGCAAACTGGGGCTCGATTTCGATTACCTGGTAGGTGCCCAACTGGAAGGGTTTGAAACCATGGTACGCCTGAGCGAAGCACCCATTATGGTGATTGAAGGGGACGAATACCTTTCTTCGGCGACCGAACCGGTTTCAAAAATGGTGCAATACCGACCGCACCATGCTGTTATTACGGGCATTGCCTGGGACCATATTAATGTATTTCCGACTTTCGAATCCTATTTGTCGCAATTTCGCAGTTTGATTCATCATCTGGAGCCAGATGGCAGTTTGATTTGGTATGCAGCTGATCTTCATTTACAGCAGATGGTAGCGCAGGCCGCTCAAACCGATTCTTTTCAAAGTTTCCCATTCGATGCGTTTCAATACCGCATTCATGGCGGGAAAATGTGGTTGGTAAGAAAAGGGAAGCCCGCGCAAGTACTTTCATTTTTTGGAGAACACAATTTGCGCAATGCACAAGCCGCCTATCTCTTATGTGCCACATTGGGCATTTCAGAAGATACTTTTGTGGCGCATATTGCCGATTTTAAAGGTGCTTCGAAGCGCTTACAATTGGTTGTAGCGCATGAAAGTAGCGCCGTGTGGCTCGATTTTGCGCATGCGCCATCGAAGGTAAAAGCAACCGTGCAGGCCGTAAAAGCACTTTTTCCAACCCGTCATCTGACGGCATGCCTCGAACTACACACCTTTAGCAGTTTGACAAAGGCATTTTTACCCGAATATGCGCAAAGTTTGGCTGGCGCAGAACAGGCCATTGTTTTCTTTAGTCCACATACGTTGGAAATGAAAAAATTGCCCCCTTTTACAGCACAGGACATTCAGAACGCCTTTGAACATCCGAATCTGAAGGTTTTTACCAACAAAGCGGATCTTTTAAGTTTTCTTGAAGCTGGCAAATGGCAAGAACATAACCTCCTGATGATGTCGTCCGGCACCTTTGATGGCCTTGATTTTGATCAACTTAAACATTTAAATACGTTTTAACACCCAGGCTTCTCCGGGGGCAACTGGCAAAATTGCTCCAGACGGAAACGGCCAATCTACCCCTCCAGGCAGTACGCGGTGGGTCGAAAAATGTTGCACCCAGGATTCGTTATCCGGAAAAACCAGTGAAAGATTGGCAGGCGTGTCCAAATCCATATTGGCGATGAACATATAACCTGAATCATTGTCCTGGGTCCAAATGATCTGTTTTTCTTTGCCACTCGAATCGGGCGAAATGATCCATTTTGTACGTGCATGAGCAATAGCAGGCAAAATTTCGAGCGATAAACGCTTTATTCGGGCCAAATTATGATACAACGAACTGTTTTGGCCCCATTGATAAGGCCCACGCGTCATTTTCGGGCCTGATTCTACCTGAAAAACGTACAATTTGGTATATCTTTCATTCATAGCAGGGGCATAATGGACATCCCGACATTCAAAACCGAGGGCCATATACGAAGGCATATCGGTTAGGAAAAGCGCCATAAAGTAGCGTAACTCGTTGCCTTTTAGATAAAACTCGTCGAATCTTGGATCGTCCTTATCCGCCGTTAAAATGGTAAAACAAGGGGAAAACTGTCGGGACTCCAACCAGTTTCGATATTGGGAAAACTGTTGCACAAAATGTTCAGTTCCAAGCGGTTCTGATTGCAAATCACCCAGCGTAGAATCGGCAAAGGAGGCCTCCAGGTGATCACATTCATCGCCATAAGCCATTACGTTTGGAGGGGCGAGAAAACTTTCTGCAAAATAGCCAAAATACGGCTTTGATTCCAGTACCCGTTGCTTCACAGCACCGAGTAAATCATAATAGGCGTCCCGTACAGCGGGCACGCCCCCCGGGCGCATTTGCACATGCGACATATCGCCACGCATAAAATCAAAGTCAAATTCGGCTTGGAATGCATCATAATGCGAACTGGCATACGCCCAGGCGATTTCATTGGGTCGGTCAAAGTCAAGTTCCCAATCAGCATTATCGTTTTTTGATTCGTATAATTTATAGCGGGTAAGCGGCCCGAATACCCTGGAAAAGGATTCGGGTTGGGTGATGCGATAATCCAGCCATACCAGACCATCCTCGTCGGTGACTTTAGCATCCGGGCTCGGATCCACTTCCAATCCGCGGTAAGGTGGCCCCATAGTGGCAGGCACCGTTTCTAACCCGGCATCATAGAGCAATTGAACCATTTGTTTGCGCCGATACAACCGTCCCGCATAATCTGTCGGGGCGCCAAACAAGATATGCAGTCGTTGTATTTCCGTCATTTCACCAAAAAGATATGCATACGTTTCTGGAAGCGTTTGACGTGGGCAGGCGGGCCCTTCCGATTGCAAATATGTCCAGATTAATGATTCAACTTCTAGATATAGGTCATTGGTATGTGCTAAAATCTGGTATTCTTTGCGTTGCAGCCATTCAAAACAGCTTGGGTTGGCAATCACCATTTCAGAAAACCGATCGGTGTGCGGTACCACATCCATGCCCACCGATTTGCCCATCAGGTGCAGCAGGTTAATCACCACTTTTAACTGCTTTTCGACGGTATCCAGGTGTGAAAAAGCGGCCGCCATTTCGGCGCTGTAGAATTCCGGATTAACATTCCAACTGGAGGGGCCGTATAGGCTGGCAACAACACCCGGTTCCCAAAGCGGCAGAATATGGATGGCATCTTGCCCAGGCGGCAAGGTCATCGTATAGGGAATAATATTCCAGAAATTGCGAATGGTGCGGACATTGATTCCGACGGTGTTGGCCGATTTCAACCATTGGGTGTTTTGATTTTGGGAAACTGGACTTGGAATACGCATTTCTGGGTCAAATGCTGGATATAGGTCGGATCCAAAGGCTGTTTCCAGGGTTTGTACAACGGCTTCCAAAGGCCATTGCAGTACTTCGGCTGGCATGGTGTCAAAAAGTGACACAAATGGGTAGGATGTATCTTTTAACAAGTGACAGGAACAGTTTGACGAATTTAAATATTAGAATTCTGTTAGAATGTACATTTTAACAGAAACGACAAGGTAAAAACAATTGGTAGTAATACCTTTACCGCCACGAAGTTATTGTTGCAAAACAGTATTTTCACAAATTTGAAGTAGGTTAATCTTGAATTTAAAATATGTTTGTTGTGACGGCCTTACATCTCCCCTGAAAATAAGACCCATACGCATTAAAACAAATACTATTTAAAACGAAAGATGCTCCTGTTTTTTTAATCTTTCTTGATTTGACAGATGTCAGGATGAACCTGAAAACTTGAACAACAATCTAAAGCTGTGATTTACAAAGTCAAACTAAAAAACGCCGAAGACATGGTGTTAATTGACGACTATGTCTACGAGTGGCTCACCACCGATCTCTACCTGAACAAAATTGAATTTATCAACAACTTGCGTAAGCACTCCAGTGGCTGCGTGGTTTTTCAGAAAACATGGAAACGTGCGGAAGGCGGTTACAAAACCGAAACCCTTTATTTGCACAAAATGATTGCTGAAAAGTACCTTGCTGGCGATAAAAATGGAATCCATCGGCTTGTGGGCGCAAAAAATGGAGATAAATTGGATTGCCGGGTAGAAAATATCCTTTACCGAACGCGGGCAGCTGCCAGTCGCCAACGCAAAACCAGCAGTAAAACAGGCTATACGGGTGTTTATCAAGAACACAACCGATACCGGGCCGTTATTTCCGTGGGTGGCAGATCCATCCACATCGGCATGTTTGATACGGCAGAAGAGGCGGCGGTGGCTTACAATAAGCTCTCCAAAGAAATGTACGGCGATGAAGGCAAAATCAATAGAGTAAAAGGCTGGTAATCAGCCTTTTACTCTATTATTAGTGCATGCGATCTCCCCGGACGTCGAGTTGGAGCATAATTTCAGCCTCGTGTTGCAGAAATTCCTGCCAGCGCTTCCAAACCGGTTCTTTTCCGAAGTACAATTCGGCAAGGTCGAGAAACATGCGGTAATGCCCTGCTTCTGATACCATGAATTTATGGTACCAGCCGCGCAATGCATGGTCGGAACAGTGCAACGAAAGCAGGCGAAAGCGTTCGGCGCTTCTCGCCTCTATCAGCGCGCAGGTGAGTAAACGCTCCAGGAGCACCTCATCGCGGGTGCCTCCTTTGTGCTGAAATGCTAGCAAAGCATTGACATACATGTCTTTGCGTTGTCGTCCGAGTTCGAGGTTGCGCTTTTTCAATTCGGCAATTACCATGCGAAAATGCCCCCATTCTTCGGTAACCACGGGCGCTAAGGCCTCTACCAGTTCTGTGCGATCCGGGTAGGCCTGTATCAAGGTAATACAAGCGGTGGTGGCCTTTTGTTCGCAATAAGCGTGATCGCTCAGGATTTCGGCAAGGTCCATTTCGGCAAGATTTACCCAGCGCGGGTCGGTTGGGAGTTTTAATCCCAATTTTGTATTTTGCAAAGCATCCATGCCGCAAAAATACAGCATTGCGACAAATTGAGCGCTTCTTGAATCCAGGAACAAGGCTTTGTGGATGATTTTTTCCAATTGTGCATAAAAACCTACCTTTGCCGGATGGAAAAGAGCAGTATGGCGCAACTGGGTCGCCTGACACCCGAAGATTTTCGTGCCATGGAAAAATTCCCACTGGTGTTGGTGCTGGATCAAATACGTTCGGCCTTAAATGTGGGCTCCATTTTTCGCACCGCGGATGCCTTTGGATTAGAGGGTTTGGTTTTATGCGGTATTACCGCGCAGCCCCCCCACCGGGAAATTTTGAAAACGGCGTTGGGAAGCACCGAAACCGTCAACTGGACGTATGTGCCGGATACCCTGGATGCCATTTTAGATTTAAAAGCAAAAGGATACCGAATTTTTGCGGCCGAACAAACCACCGACAAAATATGGTTGCAGGATTTTGACGCCCCTGCTTTTTTGCCATGTGCTTTGGTGTTGGGCAATGAAGTAGAAGGCGTCAGCGACCAAGTGTTGGCCCAATGCGACGGAGCCATTGAGATCCCACAATTTGGATCCAAGCACTCCCTCAATGTTGCAGTGGCTGCCGGAATCGTAGTTTGGGAACTCGTACGTAAAGCCAGGATGATGCAATTGTAAAATACCCATTTTTCTGTACAAATTAACAAATTTCCACTTTATAGTACTTATAAACCTCATAGTCAATAAGATATACATCACTTATACATTTTAGCATTGCTTTTACGCGTAACATAGATGCTTGTTATACTACACAAGTGGGTATTTCGAATATTAAGAATTTGTGAAGTGCTTGGGATGCCCTTGGGAAGCGGGTATCTTCGCGTTTATATTATTAATCCTTGCATTTTGCTTGCCTTTACTCCCAATAATCCCTGGAGTGCCGATTCAATATCGCTTTTCTGAAATTCTACAAACACTCACATGTACACACATGTGCCGGATCGCCGTGCACATTAGGAAAAGTATGTATTCTATCTTTTTTAGAAAAACGGATTTCGAAGTCGCGGAAAAACCCCTGGTTATTTTAGTCGCGAATTTGACCTGGACCATTTTTCATTATCGCTTATCCTTAATTCAGGCCTTGCAACAGGCAGGGTATCGGGTGATGGTGGTGGCGCCCAGTGATGCAGCGGTACAACCGTTGAAGGAAATGACCGGTGTTGGGCACCACGCCTTGAATCATTTTACCCGCAATTCAACCAATCCAATCCAGTGCTGGCGCATGTTATGGGAGTTTTATCAGGTGTATCGACAACATCAGCCCGCGCTGGTAATTCATTTTGGCGTTCAGCCCAATGTATTTGGCAATTTGGGGGCTGCCCTGGCGCGCGTGCATTCCCTTTGTGTGGTAACAGGACTGGGATATTCGTTTTTACATCGAAATTTAGTGGGCCGCATCGTGCGTTTTTTATACACGATTTCATTTTGGTTTGCCGACAAAGTGCTGCTCGAAAATGCGGATGATCAGGAGTTGTTGATTGAGGCGGGCATCGTTTCCCGATCTAAAACCGCCGTTGTAAGCGGTTGTGGCATTAACCTGGAAGAGTACGCGCCCCGCCGAAAAAGCAAAATAAACACCCAACCTGTATTTACATTTATTGGCAGGTTGTTGTACGACAAAGGTTTATTCGAATTTGTGCAAGCGGCGGAAGCGGTGCTGGAAGATTTTCCGGAGGCAAAATTTCAAATTCTGGGTATGCTCGATCATGGTAATCCGGCACATGTGCGCCAGGAAGCATTAGAAGCATGGATCAGAAGTGGCACCATTCAGTATTTGGGTGCAGTAAATGATGTGCGGCCTTATATTGCTGATTCTGACTGGATTGTATTGCCTTCTTACCGCGAAGGTTTGTCGCGCACCTTACTGGAAGCGATGTCTATGGCGCGCCCGATTATCACCTCGGATGTGGCAGGATGTAGACAGGCAGTAGACCACCACATCAATGGCTTTTTGGTACCTGTTCGGGACACAAAAGCGTTGACTGAAATATTTTTAACCTGTTGCAAAATGCCGCGTAAAACCCAACTCAAAATGGGGAATTATGGCCGAATAAAAGCGAAACGGCAGTTTAACCATCAATTGGTTGATCAACAGTATCTTACCATCGTAAGGAGCGTCACCGAACATAGCCTTGCTGCAAAGCGCCTGGAGTGGGCTCCCCGCTATTCCAAACAACTGGTACCTGGTTATTAAATCAGGTTCCAGTTGATGGGCGCTAAGTTTTGTTGCGCGAGTGCGGCATTTGCTTTCGAAAAATGCCCGCATCCCTGAAATGCATTGCCCGCAAGCGGCGATGGATGAGCGGATTCTAAAACGGTATGCTTCGAAGTGTCAATCAGCGCTTTTTTTCCTTTTGCAAAATTACCCCAAAGCATAAACACCAGGCCTTCCCGTTTTTCCGACAAAATATGAATGACCGCATCTGTAAATTGCTGCCAACCAATCTTTTGGTGCGATGCTGGTTTGCCTGATTCGACCGTAAGCATAGCATTGAGCAGGAGCACGCCTTGTTGGGCCCACGGGGTGAGGTCGCCGTGGTTGGGGATGGGCAAACCCAAATCCCGGTTGATTTCTTTATAGATATTAACCAAAGAAGGCGGTGTGCGTTTGCCCTTGGGTACGGAAAAACTTAGTCCCATCGCTTCCCCGGGGTTGTGGTAAGGATCCTGGCCCAGAATGACCACTTTCACCTGATCAAACGGCGTTATATTGAATGCATTGAAAATGAGCGGCCCAGGCGGAAAAACTACTTTCCCGGCTCCTTTTTCGGCTATTAAAAACTGTCTAATTTCCCCAAAATAAGGTTTGGAAAATTCGGCTTCCAGGGCAGATTTCCAGCTGGGTTCTATTTGTACATTGTTGACATTTTCGGGCATGTGGTATAAATTTGGCTGCAAAATAGCGGTAACTTTACAAAGTGATTCCCCCTTTTTCTCTGAATTAAAATTTGAACCCATGAGATCCCTTTTTACCCTCATTTTTACGTTTTTGGGCACTTCATTCCTGTCTTCCCAATCCAATTATTTTGTTCGATTCCCGGATGATATTCCGATTGATCGGTGTACGCAACAAGATTTGAATACCACCGGGGCGCCTGGTTATTACAATCCGAATAGCTTGTTGTTAGAGGCCAGTTATGAAGATGAAATATTTACGGTGGTGCGGCCTTATGCGTGTATTCGGATAGACCGACAATGGAAGGTTTACAACCCGGCGACCTACAACCCTGCAAAACCCTGTATACACATCCCCAATGTGCCCCCTGCGAACAACCCGACCCTCGATCCGGCTCAATATCCGGGCATGATTGTTTCGTCCGATACCGCCAGTGCGCCCTGGAAAGCAAGTGAAGTGGTGTTGCCAGGTGACACCTTGCCTACGGTTTACAGTACTTTTTGGTCGGATACCGCCAATTGTTATATTGGAACCCAGTATATTTATGTGATTGATACCCTGTCGCCTGTAATAAAAGACACTTTATATAAAGTGGTCACCACACAGGATACAAGCGCCAATGATCCAAACTTTTGGCGTGCTTCCTACTGGACAGATCCGTTCAATGGGCTGAATGATTTGGAAGAAGGCGCTGTAGATTTAAGCATTTTTGCAGAAGATAATTTTGATTGCAATGGATTGCAAATTTCGTATCAATTATGGCTGGATTTGGATGGATACGGTTTTCAAAAGACGGTCATTCGACCCGATCAGGGCAATATTCCGGCTGGCTTTGTGCGCTATCACAATGAACAAGATCCGTACAATGGCGGAGAATTGCGCGCGTTTGATGTTCGAAATGTTGCACTTGATCAGCAATATCGCTTCTCGCTGCAAGAAATAAACACCGATACCAGTCATTTTGCGAAAGTTGCCTGGGTTAATTTATCCGCGCCACAGGATTATGTTGCGCCGCAATTGCCGCCCGGATACCACAAACTGATCTGGGAAATTACGGATGGATGTGGCAACACACGCCAGGACACGGTTTTACTCATTATAAAAGGTAGCCATCCATTGGCTGAGTTTGCCGGGGTTGTTGTTCGATTTCCAGATGATGTATTTGCAAATTTATGCCTGAACAGCGTTAATGCGGGTGCTCCAATCCTGTTGAATCCCTTTGGTTTACCGATCAAAATGAACTACCAGGATGAAATTTTAGTGGGTTCTACGTTCTGCCAGAGCATTAACCGAAATTGGATTATTTACAACGAGAACACACTTGATTTGCAGAAATTAGGCGTACAGGTGCCCAATCCTACTCCAAATGCGATTCAGATACATCCGTCAAATAGGCCTGGACCAACCGTTGCGCCCATCGACATGCCTGCGCCCTGGGCACCCAGTATTGTCAAAGTGAAACCCACCGACACGGGAACAACCAATTTCAGTACCTATTGGAGCGCTACACCTAATTTTTACAATTACAAACAGTTTCTTCGTTTATCGGATTTGGTGGATCCTGTCATTTCTGAATGTGCCGTGGATAAGCAAATTGCGCCGGATACCACCGCGAATTCACCACTTTTCTGGAATGCAGCCGGTTGGTTAGACCATTCGAGTGGCAGTCAGGACTTGCCGGAAGTCCCCGTAAGTTTGCCCATTACGGCATCGGATAATTGCAGCGGGATCGATTTGATCCCGAATATACAATTGTTATTAGATCTTGATCAGGACGGGACACCAGAAACCAATTACAACATCGCGAATGCGAATCAAGCCGGTACGGTGCTATATAACAACCTGAACGGTGCAGGGGAGTTGCGGTACTTTGATCAGCGGCCGGTACCAAACAATGCGCGTTATTTATTTGGCATTCAATCGGTTGTGAAAGACAGCAGCCGCATTTTTGATCTTTGTTGGTACTCCACCGCGAATCCAGGGGAAAGAATTCCGGCCCAATTACCCCCTGGCGCGCATCAGATTTTTTGGCGGGTAAACGATGGCTGTGGCAATACCGCTACTTGTAATACCGCTTTTACGATTCCATTTGATTCAACGGTAAGCACTTTACCCGCCCTTGCAACATCCACATTTAATCTGGTTGCACGGCCCAATCCGTTGCAGGACCAGACGCAAATAAGTTTCTATCTGCCTGAACCGGACCAAATTACGCTGCAAGTGTTTGATGCTCAAGGGAAATTGGTGCAAACGCAAAGTGGATATTATCCGGCGGGGAAACAACAAATAGATCTTCTAGTAAAAGGCCATAGTGGCATATATTATGTAGTATTGAATGGTATCAAGGCGTACGGGGTGGGTAAATTGATTAAAACGAATTGATTTGTTCTGTTTTTTCAAAAAAAATCTCATGATACGAAATTTTATTTTGCTCCTATTCATTGTAAAATGTGTAGCAATATCGGAAGCGCAAGTAATTTATGTTAAATACAACGCGGCAGGCCTTAATAATGGTTCCAGTTGGACTTCTGCATATCGTGATCTAAGGAAAGCATTTGCTGTTGCTACGCCGGGTCAGGAAATATGGGTAGCAGAAGGCCAATATAGTCCTTTAGTAAGTTGGGACATTGGTGCGTATAATACATTAGACCTTCCAAGTGGCGTAAAATTGTATGGCGGTTTTGCGGGAAATGAAACCAAATTAGAAGACCGTGACTGGACACAACACATTACTCAAATCGGGGAATCCAATCAAAACCTGATTTATTGTGAAAATACCGACTCCAATACGGTAATAGATGGATTTTTATTTCGAAATGGAAGCGCCTTAATTCCTGATTGGCTGCAAAAACAAGTATTTTGTCAGGATGACCCAAATGAATCTACCTGTTATGGGGGTGGAATTTATTTATACAGTGCAGCCAATACAGGCCCTGCTTTTTTAACCGTTCGGAATTGCACTTTTATTTACAATGTTGCAAAATATGGCGGCGCTATCGCAGCTAGGTTACTAAATGGCGGTGGTGGTGGATTGCGCCTGGAGCATTGTTATTTTGGCAATAATACCAGTGGACCAGAGGGCTTTGGAGGAGCAGTGTATATTGAAACGGGCAAAGGTCCTACCTTTGATATGTGGATAGATCAGTGTGAATTTTATAGCAACAAGGCACTATGGAATGTTGCTGCAGCCAATATTTTCAATTTTAGGGAAAGTATCAATATGGAAATAAAAAATTGTTATTTTCATGAAAATAAAAGTAACCACAGTGGAGGTGCAATGGGAATTAGTAGTGTAGCAGATGGAATAATTGTTGAAAATTGTCT
>Ga0247835_1000378_pt1 | contig 64988 bp, 58 predicted proteins | sample LaCtaG_3_FD_189912 | JGI IMG/M metagenome (GOLD analysis project Ga0247835, IMG submission 189912) | Freshwater microbial communities from meromictic Lake La Cruz, Castile-La Mancha, Spain - LaCruzMarch2015_13.5m | ecosystem: Environmental > Aquatic > Freshwater > Lake | place: Spain: Castile-La...
CAAATCAATACGCCGAGGTAAAAGCTCAAAATGATCGACGACCGACGACGGCTGAAACCATCTCAGCGCAAACCGGCGTGAGCCGCGAAACAGTGAAGCGCGACGCCAAATTCGCGGCGGCCGTCGAGATACTCGGCATCACCAAGGAGGTCATGGCTGGGACGGAAAAGCGCACCCGCAAGGAAATCATCCTGGCCGCATTCCCAAAGTCACCCTCGCCAATTCGAGAGCGCCCGTTGGAGGATATCCTCTCGCAGCGCTGGGAGCCTTTCATCAAAGACATCCCCTTCACCAAGCACAGGGAGGTCTACCATTGGATCACCAGGAAGCTCAACCAGCCCCGGTGGTAAATTCAGGCGCGGGATCGTGCGCTTCGTTCGGGTTGACGCACGTCTACTTTTCGCATTCTGAGCCTCAACCACTGGCAAAACGACCGTTGCCCTCGCCAAGGAAAGACGAGGGCCGTGGCTCAAAGTGAGCCTCAGCCGCTCTTCACGCGGGCATCACCGAAAACCCATCATTTCGGGGTCAAGCGACGTAAAGTGAATGTAAAGTTGAGGGGGTTACTTTACATCGAAAAGGGGGTTTTTGAGGGGTGAAAATCGGGCGTTTTGTGAGCGTAGTATGCTCATTATCAGCCACAAACACAATCAGGAGGGTTGAGGGGGTATCCGGAAAAATAGTGTAAAGCTGAAAAAACAGGTTCTCATGGAATTTGGGGGATGGTCGCTCCCCCCATGGCCTAAGTCAGTGATTGGTAATAGATTTCCTTACTCGTATCGCCGCGATTTTTCACTCTGCCAGTTGACACGGGTGCAGTTCCAAAACTGTAAAAGAACCCCCAGAGCATGCTGTCCTCAAAGCATTACGGTCTACTTTACACGTCTCACTTTATGCATGCGTTTCTCAGATCGAACTCACTCCATCGACGATAACGTCTCTCAAGGAGTTGATCCTTCGTGTCATCTGGATAAAAGAGTTCTGGGCAAATAGTATGCTCGCGCCCATACGTCGCTAGCACTCCAGCGATGGTAGCAGCACCATCAAGCCCGTCACAGTCCGAACGAACCAGGGTGCGTCTAAAAATGTTCGCGACTAGTTGGACCCACCCATCAAGGCGGCTTCCTCCACCAAGTACCATGATCTTTTCTTCCTCGGCGCAGAAATGGAGTCCAGCAAGACGTCGCAGAGCAAAACCGATACCCTCAAGCACGGCATAGGCTTTCTCCTCTAGTGTCCCTTCTCCGTGCCATGCTCGAAGCGAACCCCAGTTATCGGGATAAAAGAGCACCGAATCCTCGCGAATGTGCGTTAGCCGTATGGATTCGACGAAACGAATGGAGTCAATGCATCCGTGAAGAATATTGTCTGCCCAATCAAGCGCCGAACACGCATGATTGAGGCAGAGCAATTCGTAATATCCGCCCCCGGGATACGGTCCCCAGAGGCCGGCAGGTGAAAACGGGCCTGGGGTTTCCCCGGCATGACGATAGATGACTCCTGCAGTTCCAAGTGTCAGGATTGGGCGACCCTCACGGCACCCGCCGCCAAGAGCCCCGGCGGTATGATCATTGCCAGCCATGGCAACCTCAATATCCGGGGAGAACCCGGCACACTTAGGCCGGCGACATTTCGGCAGGACCTGTCCGGGGTTAGTCAATTCGCCGAGCTGATCCGCTTCGAGTCCCACTGCCTCCAGGCCATGTATCCACCAGTGAGAGTCTGGAATCGAATAAAACCCGCTCATTGCCGCGAGGTTCCTATCCGTCACATGCGCGGCACCCAGTTGCATGGCAAGATAAGAGGGAAGCGAGACGAACCGCATTGCTCGAGACTGCCCATGTGTCCGTCCCCACCAAAGCACTTTGCTGATCATATGCTTCGGACTCACTACAGGCAATCCGGTCACTCGATGAAAGTCCGCTCCGAACCTTGCCTGGAGTTCAACTGCCTCTTTGTCCGCGCGCGAATCCGCCCACCCGAAGAATGGGGAGAGGGGGAGTCCATTGGCATCTAGAACTGTGAATGTCTGGGCTTGGCTGGTGAAGCAGACTTTCCGGATCTCATGGCACGAAATTCCCGCCATTTGGCAGAGATTGGCCATCAGGGTCTGAAAGCAAGAGCGAGTGTCTTCCGGAGAAAACTCTACGCGTGAACCGGTGCGAATGGTGTAAAGGAGCGGAATCGAAGACTCGGCCAGTCTCGATCCATCGGCGGTAAAAACCGCTGCCTTCATATTCGTCGATCCGCAATCCGTCGCGACAATCATCCGGGAGATCTAGTTTCCTGACATGCTCCAGACAAGACTGCCCCCACAGGGCTGGTCGCTCCCGACTCTGCCGATTGGAGTGCCGCTGTAAATAATCGGTGACTCAGGTGAGCCTCCTCCGGCCTTGCGGCTTGTGCAAGCAGGGTGTCTGGCAATGGCTCCCCGGCCAGTTCGGTCACAAAAGCCGCCCACATCTGGAGGATAGCATCCGAAAATCCGAATTCGAATATTTTTCCGGTGATCGAAGGGAAAACAGGATCGTACCCGACGCAGACTTGGCGCCAGTCCTGTGCCCCCCCGGCGTATTCCAAAAGGTGCAGGATATTGGGATTGCGGGTTGAGAACTGGGCACACGCCTTGAGCCCGTTGATCTCCAGATACCAGGTGTTGGATTCTCCCGGTGCGATGCGTTGGGTGCGGAGGGTCAGCGGAAAGATATTGCCATCGGCTCCTTCCGCCTCGCAAAGCAGGGTGGCATTGTCCCAGGTTTCGCAGGCAACGCGACCGCCTTTGCCATCCGGGCGCTCAGGGATCACGTTCGACAGGATGGCACGAACATTGTGCGGCATCCATCCCGCACGAAATGGCACATGACACACATGCATGCCAAGATCTCCCATCACGCCGTAATTTCCATTGAACTCGACGAGACGCTTCCAGTTGGCCGGCTTGTCGGGGTTTATATCGCTGGAGTGCAGGAACCCTGCGTTCACTTCAAGGATCGTTCCAAAAGCCTTCTCCGTGAGCATGCGCCCGATGGCCTGCACAGCCGGAAAATAGGGGAACTGCGAGCAGCAGCGCACAATCAGACCTGAATGTCGCCGGATGCAATCAAGGATCGCATCGTTTGCTTCCAGGTCCACTCCGAAGGGTTTCTCCCCGAAGAGGTGCTTTCCCGCATTGATCGTGTCGCAGTAGACTTGGCGGTGCAAATAGTGAGGGACCGCGCAATAGACTGCTTCCACTTCGGGGTTTGCAAGTAGTTCGCGGTAATCAGAAGTGGATTGCCTGACGGAGGAAAAGCAGTCACTGAACCACCGGCGCGGCCCCTCGCTGCGATTGCTTACCGCGACAATCTCCGGTGCCGCCGGCATGTCGAGCAGGTGGCACCACCGCGCTGCCGCGCTGGCGAACTCTTTTCCCATCAGCCCGCACCCGATTACCCCGAATCGGATTTTTTTCATTTCGTGTAGCCGTGCTCCTTTTCCACCTCACCAATGGCTTCTTCGATGAGATCAAGGCCTTTGAGAAGCGTCATCTCGTCCATCACGATCGGCGGGCTCATGCGCAGGATGTGGCCGGCGGGAATCCAGGCAAGACCTTTGGCAAACGCCTTCTGATAAACTTCCGCCCCCGCCTTGTCGAACGGCTCTTTGGTCGTGCGGTCCTTGACCAGCTCAATGCCCATCAGGCAGCCCTTGGCACGAACGTCTCCGATAATCGGATGGCTGGCCTTCATTTCGTTCATCCGCTTGAGCGCGACCTGCCCGAGGTGTATAGCCCACTCGTTGAGGTTCTCTTCCTCGATGATCTTCGTGGAAACCAGTGCCGCAGCACAGGCCATCGGGTTGCCCCCGTAGCTGCTCGAAGCCGAGATGGCCTCGAAACTTTCCTTGAACGGCTCCCGCACCGCCACGCACGTGACGGGGAAACCGTTGCCGAAGCCTTTTCCTATGGTGACGATGTCCGGCACGACACCCCAGTGCTCCATGCAGAGGAACTTGCCCGTTCGCCCCCAGCTCGTGAGCACCTCGTCGATCATGAGAAGAAGCCCGCGCTGGTCGCAGAACTTCCGCAGTTTCGGAAAGAAATCGTCCGGCGGCATCACCGAGCCGCCCCATCCCTGGATCGGCTCCAGCACAAATCCCGCGACATCACCCACCGTCCCTTTGTCCAGGTAAGCCTCGTAAAACGTGAGGTAGGCCTCCGTGTCAATCTCCCCATCAGCTTTCGTCCACATCGGACGGTAGGCATCCGGGCGCGGAACCATATGCGCTCCCGGCGCTCGGACGCGGCCATATACGTGCGAGCGGATGTGTCCGAGCGACACCGCACCGTATGTCTTGCCATGGTAGTCGTTGAAGCACGAAATCATTTCGTTTTTGCCGGTCGCGGCGCGCATCACGCGCATGCCCGCCTCGACCGCAGTCGTGCCTGAATCGTAAAGCTGGAAGCCATTCAGGTCGCCCGGCAGGATCTCGGCCAGCTTCTCCATCAACTCGGTTTTCACCGGCGTGGTGAAGTCGTGCGCATTCATAAGCTTGTGCGCCGCCTTGGCAATCGCCTCGCTGATCTTCGGATGGCAGTGACCGAGCGTCGTCACGTAGATGCCGGAGGAGAAGTCGATGTATTCGTTGCCGTCCACATCGCGCAGCACGCAGGCATCACCCGATTCAAACGTGACTGGAAAGAGCTTCACCTGGCCGCTCAGTCCCTTGAAGTATTTGGTGCAGCGGTCATGCCAAGCCTTGGATTGCGGCCCGGGTGCCGGAACCACCATGCTTGGGATTTTACTGATGTTGGTCTTTCCCCAGTTTAGAGTGCTAAACGGGGTGGTTTCTAATAGTGGTGCATTCATATGTTAAAATTTCACGGTGTGATGACGGGCGCTCAGGCCCCCTCCACATCTGGGGACATTTTCTAATAACCCTTCGTGGGATGTGGCTCGATGTTTTGAGCGATGTTTTCCGAGATGAAAACGTCGGTTTCCAGCAATTGGTGGATACTGCTGGGAAGGCGCGGAGTAACCGGCCCGTGGAGGCAGAGACGGCTGATCATGCGCTGCCAGCTGGTGGCGGTGCCATGGATTCCAATCGAATGAAATTCCATACGATGACGGGCGTTCACAACTTCTGCCGGCCCGATAGTGGCCGCCTTCGGGGGGACCGCGGCAAGATCTCCGCTCATGCCAAAGCACCCGTGCAGGCTGTTCTGTGCAAGGGTGAAGGGCGAAAGCGTGACCAAGCGTGGCCCCATTTTCAGCCACTGATCGAGCGGCGCATCGAATTCCGGGGCATCCGGTTCAACAAATGCCAAATGCCCTGTCCAGCCCGGCCCGGCATAGATCACGTCAGCATGCCCGGCATCGGCAATCATGCGCCCGTAGTCGCTCACATTCTCTGTTGTGAATAGATGGATATGTTTCTCAGGCGGACGCAGATCCTTGTCTATGGCATAAACCAGATTGTGTAGCATTGCATAGCCGAACCCGTCCCGCCACGTGACGGGCGCGACGTTGCCATCCTGGTCGGCATACTCATCCATCGCGAAGAGCACAAGGTGATGGCAGTCCACTTGGAACTTGTTGATCAGGCGAGCGAGTTGCCGATAGATCGGGCAGGGGTTGGGCATGATCAGCACAAGCTGGCGGCCCTCATCCGACGTGGTTTTGATCCGGTGGAACATGTCCGTTATCCAGATGTAACCGATGTCCGCATCTGCGACGACGCGGATTTTCAATTTGGGATTGCTGTGCTTCTCTATGTCCTCGCGCCGAATTTTGCGACAGCGGGCGAGAGCATCCATATCCCGGAATGGCACACAGGGAGAGGGCTCAAATGTAAAGTCCTGCATAGTATTTTGGTCGTGTTATTGGTTTTTGGATTCGAAAGCGATTTGCCCGCGGACCCACGTCTTTCGCACCGTGAGGTCTTTGTTCCAGAGAACGAGATCGGCAGCGGCCCCGACACTCATCCGGCCAAGAGTCTTAAGGCCGAGGAAGGAGGCGACATTGAGCGTGCCCATGGCCAACACCTGCTCGAGCGGCAGGTCCAGCCAGCGGTGCAGGTTGCGAATCCCGGCATCCATCGTCAACGCACTTCCGGCCAGCGTTCCAAATTTTGGATTTCCGACGTCGGCGACCCGCGCGCCCCTCCCTTCCTGCACGCGCACGGAAAATCCCCATGGCGTGTCGTGAACCCCCTCGGGCAACCCGGCCCCGATGTTGCTGTCGGTAATAAGCAGGACTTTCCCGAATCCTTTGGCCGCGAGGGCGCAGCGGATCGCCATCGGATGAACGTGAACACCGTCGGCAATGAAATCCACTGAGCAGCGCGGATCCGCCAAAAGGGATTCGACCGCACCACAGGCGCGCACCCCCCCGTCGCTTTCCTGTGGCAGCGGAAACACATCGTAGAAGTGGGTTCCGTGAATAGCCCCCGCTTCAATCGCCAGGCAGGTCTGCTCGACGGTTGCGCGCGTGTGAGTGATCAAGGGAACGACGCCTTTCTCCACCAACCTTTCAATCACCGGAAGAATTTCCGGCGTGTCCGGGCTGATGGACATAGCGAGGGCCTTACCGTCGCAGACAGTAAGCAGGTCTTCGAGAAGAGCGAGATCTCCCGGGATGCACTGCGCGCCGGCTCCTGGAAGAGCCAGGAACGGACCTTCAAGATGAAATCCGGGAAACCGAGCGCCGCGGGCACCATCAAGCGCCGCAGCCAGGCGGGACAGGTGCTCGAGCGAACCGTGGTCAAACACCCGGTAAAGAGTGGGCAGGCTACAGGTGGTGCCGAACTGCGGAAGGAACTCGGACGCGGAGAGGATGTCTTCCGGCGAGCGTTCGTAAAGGAAGCGCCCAATTCCGTGCGTGTGCAGATCGATCAACCCGGGACTCAACAGGAGCCCTTCTCCGTCCAAAAGAGCCGCATCCGCTGGGGCGGGACCGTCGAGTTCCTCGATGCGTCCACTACGGATCAAAGCGGAACCTGCGGCAATGTATTCGCCTGGGCGGACGAGACGCACGTTGTGGATGTAGATCGCCGGGTTCATTGCTTGGATTCGTCATCTGAAACCTGGGTGGCGATGATGAGTTTTACGCCCGCGGCTTTGAGTGAACGGCGAAGGTCGGGGGAGAGTCCGGAATCAGTGATCAGAGCAGCCGGCTGGCGCTTGTTTCCAAAACTGGCCAAGGATTTTTTTCCGAACTTTGAACTGTCTGCCATGATATAAAAGCGATCCGATGCAGCTGTCATTTTTTCCAGCATCCGGGCTACGGACAGGGACTCGTTGTAGGCTCGGCCCTGCCGATCAATCGCGTCTGCCCCGATGAATGCCACATCGGCGTGCAGGCTCTCAAGATTGGACTCGGTGAGCGGACCGCTCAAGTCGGGGGATTGGCGGCGCAGAAGGCCGCCGAGCAGGATCAGGTCCACCCCCTCGCTGAACTGGAGGGCCGACGCGATCGGAAGCGATGTGGTGATGACGGTCAGGCCTGCACATCCCCGCAGATTCTCGGCCAGTGCCAGAGTGGTTGTTCCGGAATCGACCAGAATCGTTTTTGCCCGGCCCAACTCGGCAAACGCGGCTGCGGCAATCGCCCGCTTGGCTGGACGGTGGGCCATCGACCGCTCCAGGAACCCGAACTCAAAGGCCACGCGTTCGGCCAGGGCCGCGCCGCCATGCGTGCGCAGGACGTGCCCGGAGTTTTCCATGGCGTGGAGATCGCGCCGGATGGTCATATCGCTGACCGCGAATTTCAGACAGAGCTCCTCCACCGAACAGTGCCCCTTCTGGCGGAGCGATTGGAGGATTTGGGAATGACGCGGAATCACGGGGCTGGACAGGTTGGAGTTTTTGTGTTTGGTTCTGTTTGTTTTGAACACACCGGATTCTCCGCCACCTGTCAATTGCAAAACCCGCGACAGCAGTATCTCGAACTCTGCGTCGGCGCTTTTTGCCGCCGCTGCGTTCACAGACATTACCCCTACGGACTCGCTGTTTCTCTGGGGCTATCCTCACGTGCCGCGCATGAGCACTGGCGTCCATGACCCGCTGCTGGCCTCGGCGCTCTACCTCGGCGATGGGGCGACCGAACTCCTTTTCGTCGCGTGCGATGTGCTCTTTGTTTCCAACGCCGTGGCATCCCGCGCCCGGCGGCGCATCGAGGCGGTCACCGGAGTGCCCGCTTCGCAGATTGTGGTCAGCGCCACGCATACGCACTCGGGTCCGAAGACGGCAAACGCTCTCGGACAGGAAGCCGATCCGGTGGTTCCTGCCGCTGATGAAGGGTATGTTCATAAACTGGAGGACGGCATTGTGGAGGCTGCTTCGCGGGCGTCGCGCGAACGGGTTCCCGCCGAAGCGGGTTTTGCGGTTGCGGACGGGAGCGGGGTGGGCACCAACCGACACGATCCCGGCGGCCCCTGCGACCTGCGCGTTCCGGTGCTCATGGTTCGAGCGCTGGATGACAGGCGAACCCTTGGCCTGATGTTGACTGTCTGCATGCATCCAACGGTGCTGCACGAGGATTCGACGCTCATCAGCGCGGACTTTCCCGGTCATGCACGGCAGCACCTTCAAAGAGTTTTCTCCGGGTGCCCAGTTGTTTACAACACTGGCCCGTCAGGGAATCAGAGCCCGCGTCATGTGACACGGACCAATACCTTTGAAGAGGCCACGAGGCTTGGAGAAGTTCTCGGGCGCGCGGTGGAGGCAGCCCTGGGGACAATCCGCTTCGCCAGCGGCGTGTCGCTGGCTTGCCTGAGCAGCGAGATTTCCCTGCCGGCGCGCAATTTTCCTTCCTCCGCGGAAGCCGCAACCGCACTCGAGGCCTCGCACGCCCGACTTCTTGCCTTGCAGCAGGCTCGCGCTCACCGTGCTGAGGTCCGCACGGCGGAATGTGATTGGTTCGGTGCGGAGAAGACACTGCTGCTGGCCAGAGCAGCGGAAAGCGGTAGAATGCAGGAGGCGCTCGCAGCCATCCTTCCCGTCCAGATCCAGGTCATCGGAATCGGCCCATGCACCTATGTGACCTGGCCCGGTGAAATGTTTGTGGAGTTTGGTCTGGAAATCGCAAGCCACCGTCCCGATACGTTTGTGATCTCATTGGCCAATGGCGTGTTGGATGGCTATCTGGTGACGCAGGAGGCAGTTGATCGGGGCTATTACGAAGCTGGGAACGCCTTGCTAGCGAGCCCCGCAGGGGGCAGCCAACTCGTCCGTGAGACGTTGAAGTTGCTCTTTCAACTGCCCGCCCATTAATTTCTTCCGCTCTGCTTTCTTACAACCTTATGACGAAATCCTACTTCCGGATGCCTTATGGCTTCGGCCCGTTTCCCGGCCCCCGTCAAATTCCCTCACCCGGTCACCGTGACCCCCACAACTCCCCGAGACGCACGGTCGCATCTATTGTTTTCGAAAGTGAAAAAGATGCTATTGCGCGCCTTCTGCCCCCGGGATTCAAACCGGCCGCAGATGCTTGCGTGGTTATCGAGGCGCAACATCTTCGGAATGTGGATTGGTTGGCAGGACGAGGCTATTCGACATTGGGAGTCAAGTTTCCTGCAATATATCAGGGAAGAAGCGAGGTTAGCGAAGGGGATTTTCTAGCTGTGCTTTGGGAAAACCTTGCTGACCCTATCATCAGCGGTCGCGAGGAGCTTGGATATGCAAAGCTTTGGTGCGAAATTGACGAAACCGTAAAATCAGACAATTCCCACCTTTTTACTGGGAGCTGGTTTGGCCGATCGTTCGTGGAGTTGACGCTCAGCGGGCTCATTCCCTCAGATGAAGCCGCGCCCGCACGGCGGCCCATGCTGCATTACAAATATATGCCTCGGACCGGTTATCCTGGTGAGGCGGATGCCGCCTACGCAGTGGCGACGCCGGCTGAGAATCCCACCTTGACGGTTGAGGAGCGTTCGGTCGGATCCGGGGAAGCCTGTTTCCATCGATCCACATGGGAGCAGTTGCCAACGCTTTTCCATATTGTCAACGCTTTGGCGGATTTGCCCCTGGGCAAAGTCCGGAACGCGAGCGTGACAATCTCCCGTGGGGGAAAGGATCTTTCGGATCAACGCATCCTTGACGCTGAGTAATAATTTATGAAGGGAGATTCCTTGCTGAAACTGCATCATCCCAGCCTGCTCCGGCAGGAATCCCTTTTCTGCGGGCGATGGCAATCCGCTGCTTCTGGCCGCACAATCGAGGTGGCGAATCCCGCGACGGAGCATCCGATCGCAACCGTGCCAGAGCTATCCGCCGAAGAGGTGCGGCAGGCCATCGAATTCGCGCATATCGCGATGAGGGATTGGCAGCGTTGCCCTGCACATGATCGCTCGCGGATCCTGCGGAGGTGGTTCGAATTGATCGAAACCCATGCGGAGGATCTCGCGCGCATCCTCAGCGCGGAGCAGGGGAAGCCTCTCGCCGAAGCGCGCGGAGAGATTTCCTATGGGGCATCCTATGTCGAATGGTTTGCCGAGGAGGCAAAGCGGGTCTATGGAGACACGATACCCGCTCCAGCGAATGACCGGCGAATCATCGTCGTCAAGGAACCGGTCGGCCTCTGCGCCGCTATCACCCCGTGGAATTTTCCGAATGCGATGATTGCGCGCAAAATCGCCCCGGCACTCGCCGCGGGGTGCGCGATGCTTGTCAAGCCAGCCTCGCAGACACCGCTTTCCGCACTCGCCCTTGCGGTGCTCGCCGAAGAGGCGGGGCTCCCGCCCGGGCTTTTCAGCGTTCTTTGTGGCAAGGCCCGTGAAGTCGGCGGAGAGTTGTGTCGCCATCCCGTCGTTCGGAAATTGACATTTACCGGCTCCACTGAAGTCGGAAAAATTCTGCTGAAGCAGTGTGCGGATACGGTAAAAAAGGTGACGATGGAGCTGGGCGGCAACGCACCGTTTATCGTGTTTGAAGATGCCGACCTTGATTCCGCAGTCGAAGGATGCCTGATTTCCAAATTCCGCAATACCGGACAAACCTGCGTGTGCGCCAACAGGATTTTCGTCCACGAATCCGTCATGCAGGGTTTTTGCGGGAAGCTTGGTGCCGCCATTTCACAGCTCGTCGTAGGCAATGGGTGCGATCCTCGCGTATCGCTCGGGCCCCTGATTGATCAGGCGGCTCTCCAGAAGGTGGAAGAGCTCGTCGCTGATGCCGTTGAAAAGGGAGCCGTCCTGGTAAGTGGAGGGAAGACACACGAGCTGGGGGGGAACTTCTACATGCCGACCATTCTAACCAACTGCACCCCGAACATGCGGCTCGCCCAAGAAGAAATCTTCGGCCCTGTCGCCCCGATATTCTCCTTTCGATCAGACGAGGAAGTGATTGCTCTTGCCAACGATACTCCGGTTGGGCTGGCAAGCTACTTCTACAGCCGCGACATCGGAAGGATCTGGCGGGTAAGCGCAGCCCTTGAGTATGGGATGGTGGGCATTAATACCGGACTGATTTCGAATGCCATGGCTCCTTTTGGGGGAGTCAAAGAATCGGGAATGGGACGGGAGGGCTCCAAATATGGCATCGACGAATACCTCACGATAAAATACCTCTGCCTCGCCTTTTGAACAAAAAGCAAGCTGCTTCCAATGATTAGGACACTACTAGCACGTCCCCGGCCCTTGATGCTTGATGCCGATCCGCTGCCTGCCGGCCTTCACGTTGCCGTGCTTGGCCCGCATCCGGACGATTTTGATGCGATCGCCGTCACGCTCCGTCGATTTCGCGAGACCGGAAACACGATATCCGTGGCCGTGCTGAGCGACGGGGCCAGCGGAGTGGAGGATTGCTACTGCGTGCCGCCATCAGATGAGCGCAAGACGGAGATTCGACAAATGGAGCAGCGGGCGAGCTGCCGGATCTTCGGTCTGCCGGACAGCGCTCTTGAATTTCTCCCGCTTTCGATCGACGCTGCGGGGGAACCGGCCAACACCCCCGCTAACGCGGAAATCATTGGGGATCATCTGGTGCGTATTGGACCCGACATCGTCTTCCTGCCGCACGGCAACGACCAGAAGCCTGGCCACCGGAACGTCTATGCGTTGTTCCAGCAGGCGGCCGCACGCTACTCCGCACCGATGGTGGCCTTCCTGAACCGCGATCCTAAAACGCTGTCATGCCGCGTCGATGCCTGCACGCGCTACGGGGAGGAGGATGCCCGGTGGAAGGCTCGACTGCTCCGTTGCCACGATTCGCAGCAGCAGCGCAACCTGAACACGCGCGGCCATGGATTTGACGAGCGAATACTGGAACATGATCGGCGGAACGCAGCCGAATACGGCGGAGCTCCATATGCCGAGGCCTTTCAAATCGAATTCACTGACTCATTGCCTTTTTTATAGCACCGGCGCGGTTGCTCGCTTTTAGCAACAGCTTTTCTGATAGGTTCACGGCTAGATGAATATTCCGCTTTTCTTCGTTGGGGCCCCTCTGCGCGGAGGGCATGTTCTGAGAACAACCGCTCCTCACCAATGATCAAAAAACGCACATTTGCCGCTGTCGGTACAGGTTCACGCATTCCGATGTTTATTTATCCCATCGCGGATACCTATCGTGAGACATGCGAGCTGGTTGGAATGTGCGATCCCAGCGAAGCTCGGCGCACGTTTCACCAGCTCCGACTGAATGAGTTATTCGCTGTTGGCCTTGTGCCCACCTTCTCCGACTTTGACGAAATGTTAAGGACGTGTAGGCCCGATGTCGTGATTGTTTGCACGCCCGACTACCTCCACCATGAATTCGTAGTGAAGAGCCTGGATTTTGGGGCCGATGTCATTTCGGAAAAACCGCTCACTACCGATGCCTCAAAGTGCCAGGATATTTTCGACGCGGTAAAGCGTTCGGGACGATCCGTGCGCACGACATTCAACCTGCGCTGGACCCCCGGTGCCGGAAAAGTCCGTGAGCTCATCGCACAGGGAGCGATCGGCCGGGTTCGACATGTCGATTTCGAGTATCAGTTGAACACTTCGCATGGAGCCGACTACTTCCGCCGCTGGCACAGCACCAGGGAGTGTTCCGGCGGGCTTCTTGTTCACAAATCCACCCACCACTTCGATCTGATCAACTGGTGGATCGACGCCATTCCAAAGCAGGTTTTCGCTATGGGGGATCTGGTTTTCTACGGGCGCAATAATGCCGTCGAACGTGGAGACGGGCATTTGACCGGCTACTCCCGGTATACCGGCGTTGAGGCCGCAAAGCGCGACCCGTTCCGGCTCTCGCTGGACGAGGATCCGGATGTGTTTGCGCGCGGGCTGTATCTGGATGCGGAGAAGGAAACCGGCTACATCAGAGACCAGAACGTTTTCCGTGACGGGATCGACATCGAGGACTCGATGAGCGTCCTCATAAAATATCGCACCGGAGAAATGGCGACGTACTCACTGAACGCCTATTGTCCGAATGAGGGATTCCGGGTCTCCTTCTCCGGCGACAGGGGACGCATCGAATACGTGGAGAAGTATGATTCTCATGTCCTCGGGGAAACCGGAGAGGCCAAACCCGATCCGGCCGGGCATTCGAGGAGCTTGCGGGTCCAAAAAATGTTTTCGGAACCTTATGAAGTGGAGGTTTCCAACGTGGAGGGAGGACACGGCGGCGGCGACACACTGCTTCGCGAGCAGATCTTCTCGCCCGCACCGCCGAGCGACGTTCTTGGACGAAGTGCCGGACACGAGCAGGGGGCTGCCTCCATGCTGGTGGGAGTGGCTGGAAACCTCTCGATCTCCACTGGACAGCCTGTCCAGATTGACGATTTGCTCCGGCTAAAACCCGGAGCGCTGCGCTTGAAAGAACTCTGCTAGGCGTTCGGCGCAGGCCTCTTTGCGCATGGCGGAGCGTGGTTTTCCTGCGGGACGCCCTCAACTCATCACGGCAGACGTCCAAAATGTCCGTTATGGGTGCCAGTCGATACACCCTGTGAATCGAGGCTCTTCAGGTAGTCCAGCGCATTCTGATTCGACCTTTCGAACGAGAAGTCATAAACGAGGAGATGCATCTCCTTCACCTCGGGCCCATACGTGAAGTAGGCGTCACAATGGTAATTGGCCATGGCCACCTCGGCTGATTCCACCTCTGCCGGGTTGTAGAAAAGGGCGCAACCCCCGCCCCCTTTCCGCTCGTTTCCAGCAGGCGTATCCAGATCAAAAACAGCGTCGTGCAGAAAAAACCAATGCTCCTCCGGTTTCAATCTGAAGGTAAAAGCCTTCTCTCCCGTTCGGAGCACCTCTGTTCGTTTCGACGTGGCCACAGCCCTTGTTAGCATATTTTTCGGCTCGTCCGTGCTGGGAAAACATTCGAGGCCGATGCGGGTTGCCCTGAGCGGGTGGTGGGGCTCGACCCGGACGGTGAGTCTCACTTTGTCGTCCCCCTGCCGCATCGCCAGCAGAAGCGTCACTTTTGCCTGTTCCCTGTCCTGTGCCGCCTCGATCCAGGCTTCGGTCGCGTCACCGCCAAGAGTAATTTCCGTTTTCTCCTCGAATCCCTCCTTCAGTGCATGTCCCGTGTATTGGAAATAGCGCTCCCCATTGACCCAGACCGTGCAAAGTTCGTTCATTTTCCAGTTCATCTGCACGGGAAGTGGCATGCCGATGGACGCGCCGTTGGATTTGAAGGCGAAGATCCTGCGTCCAGTGTCGATCGTGATGAGACGCTCCAGATAGATTTGTCCACCAATCTTGGACTCGGCATAACCGGTATCAGTAACAATGACGGAGGATCGTGCGATCGCCGCCGGAACGAGCAGCGCGAGGAGCTGAAAAACGGCCATCGCGCTTCCCATGGATATCTGGATTCTCATCTGGAAAGCCGAATTCCCAATCGTTCTACGGGCGCATTGTCGCCAAAGGGACTTCAGTGGAACTTTGTGGAATCGCTGGCCGTCTGGCGTTCGAGCGCGGGAGCCTTTGTCAGTCGTGGCATGCGAATGGATTGAACTAACCCCAGGCTTTCCAGCCGGAAGTGAAACACCTGATTGTTATCAATGCGGCAATGAACGTGTTCTTGTTTGTCCGGGCTTGTGAGGTTCAGCCCCAGAAGGCGCGGTGTAAACGTCAAGCTGACGTCATGCAGCCGCACGGATTCTTCCTCCCCTTCAATGTAGCTTCCCGCATCATAGAGATGGTTGAGGAGCCAGATGGTCGCGGAAGTATCCTCCACAGTGACAATAGCCTCAACAGCCGCATGGCCGGCAAGATGGATCGTCTGACCTCCCAGGAGATGGACAAGGAGATTCCGGAGCAGGATTCTTGTCCAGGGGTTGCGATCCTGCCCCTCAATGGCGACATCCAATCCAAGGGCTGACAAGACGAGGGTTCCGCGGCCAACCGCCTGTTTGACTATTCCCGGGTGCCAGGTTTTTTGATCCGGCCTCGCCGGAAAGTTCGGGGCGATTTGAATATCGGTCAGTCTGGACTTCGGTTCAAAAGGTGGGACAAGGCTCGCCAGCACGTCGGCGTTTTTTCCATCGAAAACCGATGCATGGGCTGTCTTGAAAAAAACCGGGGCGTCCGGCAACAAGTCCACCTGCAAGTCCAGGTGCTCTGCGTGAAGATAATAGCAGTCGGAGTCAGGAGCAGAGCGGACCGATATGCCCGCGAGACGCGCGAGCAAAGAGTCGGGCGAGACCGGGCCATTGACCAAAACCGTGCCCCCCGAATTCAAGTGACTCCTGACAAGTTCGCATTCCGCGTGGCTGAGGTCGCCCCTCGCAAGAATCCAGAGCCGGGCTTTCTGCATCGCATCAACAGTTTGAGCACAGGAAAACAAAAAGTGGCTTTGGCTCAGGAGGTCGAACCAGCAGAGCGACTCGCTGCTTGCCAGGCTGCCCGGTGGAATAAGGAGAGCGATTTCGGAGGCAGGCTTTCCATCCCCGACCTCCTTCACGAGTTGACGGCACCACTGGCCCCAACCGGGAAGCCGGCTCATGTTCCCCTCCAGGAGCCGTCCGTCGGGGGCATGGTTAATTCCGAGTGTATATGTTCCGCCACCAAGAAGCGTTGCCGCGGCCTCGAGCTTCAAGAGCGGTGTTGGCTTGGAGACGTTGTGCGACCAGACCTGCTCGGAACAGCTCATCAGTTCAAAGGGCTTCCGGCCGCCGGAAAAATACCTCGAGTAAATGCCACGCGCCTGCTTGTGGTGGGCCTCGGCGCAGTCCCAGTCGGCAAGCTCGTCAACCCGCTCGTAGAATGGCAGGCGGATCCGGCCGGCCCCGTTAAATGTGACAGCGATCGGGCGGGAAATCCGTAACAGAGCCCGCTTCAGATCGATGAGGAAGCGCCGGTAGCTCTCCGCGCGGAATTCGTCATGTCGCGGTGTCCGTAGAGCATCAATCAGGTGCTCTCCTTGATACCAGAGATCATAGGCACGATGACAGTGCTCGCAAAAGCAGGTGTCCTCCCCGCTGAGAATGTCCCCGACCGGATGCGGTTTGAGGTAGGCGATGTCGAGCCACAGCGCATCGACCGGATAGTTTTCGCAGATTTCCACCATCTGGGCGATCGCGAACTCGCGGAACGGACTGTTGACGCACAGCCAATGATAATGGAAAAAATAGCGGTGATCGGGAACGACGACCCGGTCCTTGACGTCCCTGATGCGCCATTCAGGATGCTCTCCGCCGACAAGGCTGTTCAGCGTCAGGGAATAATAGGCGATGGTGCGGATGTCACGCTTCCTGCAGCTTGCGACCTGCTCGCCGAAAAAATCGCGTTCCGGCTGGGTCCGGATATTCCGCGATGGATAGAGATAGTATCCGTCGTGGTGAACGGTGAGGAGGGTTACCGATTCAAAACCGATTTTCTCCCATGTTTCGGCATAGTGCTCGGGATCGAAACGCGACTTGTCGGCCGCCCATGCGGGAGTGATCAGATGGGGAATTCCCCTGAGGCGATCCGACGCCACCCACGGGAAAAGGTTCGCAATTTCACCGGGTGTGCGAATCACATCCGCAGCGATCTCAGGGTTTAATGGCACGAAAACGACAATAGGGCTTTTTTCCCGCGGGGAGGCCAAAAATCATGACGCTTCCCCTGATAGTGACTCAGTTGGTAAATGTCCGGGCAGGGGTTGTCCGGTGGCATTATGCGACGGGAGGAATTGGGATGCAGCTTCATGAAAGGCACCAGAAAGATTCTCCTTCCCGACAGTCGCTTTTCGTTCAAGGACATCGGGATTTCCCGGGGAGAATCCAATTTGATCGTCTCCAACTCGTGCATGGTTCGTGCCTTTGATCTGTCGCTTGCCGTGCCGCGGACCACCAGCCTCAGAAACCTGCTGAACGGTGTTGAGTACACTTGCGGTGAGCGAAGTGAAGGGGATTTTTCGTTCATGGGCTATAACATGCCGGGGTCAAAGTGCACCACGGATTACACCATTGAATCCGTCGAAGTGGAGACAAATGCGGCAGGCTTTCTTGATGGCGAACATGTGGTTGTACGGCTCCGGATACGGGATTCGGTCCAGGAGATTCTCTTTGTTCGCGAATACTTTCTTTATCCGGATCTTCCGGTCATCGCCTGCCGGTGCGGGATCCAGGCCGCGGTCACTCCGAACATCTTCTGGGCACCCCGGTGTCTTTCTTTCAATCGAGGGGAGCAGGATTACCCGATGGAGAGCCGGATGGACAGCATTTCCCTCCGGAAGGATTTCGATGTTTTCCGGGCCGTGGAGTTTCGCGGGCGCACTGACTACTCGAACGATCTGCTGGTTGAAAAACCACATTCCGGCCCGGCGTTTTCCGCCATGGGCAACCTCCTCTTTGCCGGACAATCCGGAGGCGCAGGGGTCTTTATTCTGCAAGAAGCACCGCCCAGCAACGAGCGAAGAGATCTGGACCCGCACGACTTTCGCTACTCGGATCAAAACCTCCATTCCTACGGTTGGGGAATCGCCCCGCATGAAGTCAGGCCGGAACGAATTCTCTACGGCTATCGGAATGTCATTGGACTTTACGGAGGGGACGAGATCGAGGGCCGGCGAGTCTTGAAGGATTATTTGAGAACCCGTTTCCCGCAGAATCATCAAAGGGATTTTTCCGTGATGGTGAATCCCTGGGGCTCAGGGACGTTCCACAAGGATTGCAGCGAGCAATTCCTGCTGGATGAGATCAAGGCTTCTTCAGAATTGGGAGCAACGCACTACCAGATTGATGACGGCTGGCAGACCGGGAAGGGACTCTCGGCCCTCACCCGCCTCAACCAGGCTGCGGGGAAGGATTTTTGGCAGCCTGCCGCCGGGCGGTTTCCCGGCGGATTTGCCAAGCTTCATGAGACCGCCACGGCGCATCAGATCGAACTGGCGCTCTGGATCGCGCCGTCGTTCAATCGCGAATACCGCGATTGGAAGGATTTCGTCGATCTGATCGGAGGCCTTCACCGCAAGTTCGGGATTCGGATGGTCAAGGTTGACGGCGTGAGGCTGCGGACCAAGGAGGCGGAGGACAATCTTGAGAAGCTTGTCCGCACCCTGCGGATCGAATCACAAGGGGAGATCCTCTTTGATTTCGATACGACCGATGGTCAGCGGCTGGGTTATTTTTACTTTCTGGAATACGGAAATATTTTTCTGGAAAACCGGTATGCCTGCCACAACTGGGGGCAGCTCTATCATCCCGAGCAGGTCCTGAAAAATCTTTGGACGATTTCCCGATACGTCCGCCCGCAAACGTTGCAAATTGAGGTGACGGATTACCTCAATATCAATCGCGACTATTACGACGAGCAGGGGGCAAGCCATCCGGACCTTTACTCGCCCCGTTATTGGGCAGCCGTGACGCTGTTTGCCAATCCGCTGATCTGGCTGGCTCCATCCAAGCTGGCCCCATCCATCAAGGCGGCTTACAGCGAAATTATCCAACTACACCTAGAAAATCGTGAGGGTATATTCCGGGGTGAAATATTTCCGGTGGGCACCCAGCCTGATGGACGCAGTCTGACCGGATTTCAATCCCATCATTTTGCCAGCGGCACCGGCTTCCTGATCATTTACCGCGAATTGGGGGCACCGGAAGCGGGTAGCATCAGGATGCTCTTCGTCCGTGACGCACAGCTCCTGATGACTAATTTGAGCGATGATGCGGGAATCCTTGAAAAACCAGCCGGCGCGGAGTCGGTCGAAGTGAACTTGGAAACTCCGGGAAGTTTCCAGCTTTTCCGCTATGAAAGCAAAGCGGCGCGACCCACCACCCCGGCATGATCAAATTCCTGACCTATCTTACAGTACTGGCTTTCGGGATTGTGCCGCTTGATGCCCAGACGAATGCGGATTCCCCGAACACCATCCGGGTGATAAAGAACGGGGGGGATGTCTTGATTCGCAGTTCGTTTTCCCAAGGCAAGGACCTTCTCATCCAGATCGCACTCGGGTTGAACAACCAGATCAACTTCCTTTCCACGTTTCTGGTTGATTCAGGGGTGCCGATGACGGCGCAGATCCCGCCCGGCGCGATAACCATTCACGGGAATGGCGACGATGCCGCGCCCTGGCTGATCAACGGCACCTGGATCGGAGGAAACCACGGTGCGGTGGGGGTGTGCGAAGTCACCAGTGTGAAGCATGGCCTGACGGGGAAGGATTTGGGCGGAGAATGGATCGATGAATCCGGGAAAAGATTTTACCTCATCAAGATCGGCTCGGAGGACACGGTATGGTTTCTGGGTAAGAACTCGGCGACTGCACCGTTCTGGAATTTTGACACGATTCCAACCGGCAAATCCCTCACGGATTCAGCGGGCAAGCGAACACTGCCATATAGCGAATGCCACGTGACCCAACTGCGACCCTCGTGCCGTATTGGGAAGCAGGCGTATCTCGCAAACGGCATCACGCCGCTCGAGGACGGAAAGATAACGATCTGCAACTTTTTGGAAATTGCCGAGGACTACGAGATCATCAATCCGGATTCCCTCCGCGCGGATCTCATCGCCCATGCGGGAGCCGAACGAAATTTTGTCGCCAGCCACCTTGATGCCGTCCTGCAAATCGGGATCGTCTATCGCTTTTATCCCAATGGCGCGAACATCGTGGATACAAAAGCCAAAGCCCTACAGGATTTCAAACTCGGCAAGGCCGGATTCGTGATGACCGCCCCCCTCACGACAATTCACAGCCCGTATTCGAGGGACTATTATATCCCAAAAACGAAATCCTTTGCTGTCAATGGCAGAACGTTTGACTTCCAGAAAATCCAGAATTGGGACGGGAAGCTCGAAGAACCCATTTATTTCCGTGCCGACGGTCCCGCGGTGGAAAGCGCGAACAATCTGCCCGAGCGCTTCATCCAGTTTCTGGTCCGCAAGGGCGAAGGGCCTCCGGTGCGGGAGGTCGGTTTCGCGTTGGGATATTCGCTAATTCAAGGGATTACCCAACCGTCATTGCGCTCGAAAAATGTGGACGAGGCGGGCTGTTTGCACTCGAACACCAAGTCGTATCCGACAGCCATTGATGGGAAGTTGGGGGTCATTCCCGCTGGAACGGAATTTCATTGCGTGGGATACCGCGACTACTTTTCCCCGCGCGAGTTTCCCAATGCCACGTGTGTCTACTGGCACCCCGAGGGGAAGGACATTCTTCTCTATGCGGATTATCACCAGAATCGTGAGAAGGAGGTCATCAAACTTCCGGCGGAGTTCTCAGGACGGAAGATCAGCGTCGTGGAGTCGACTCCTTCGGTAACCCTCCACACGCAGGACAAAGTCCCGCCCACGGGCATCGTCCTCTCGGTCGGTGGCGGCTATGGTTACATTGTGTTGAGGCTGGAAGCACCCTGATGGGAATGCGGCAGACTCCTGCCGGGACACGCAATGTCATCTCTTCTCAATCGGCGGACAATAAATCATCAAATGCGAAATCGCGTCGCTCTCTCCGATAAACAATTCCCCGCTGGTGCCGGTGATCAGGGCATCGGCCTTGTGTACGATCCATGTCTTGGGCATTTTTGCCCTCATCATTCCGCAATCGCTCAGATCCCTTTTCCGCGGATCAAAGCGGAAAAGATGCACTAGTTCCTGATCCGTCCCGCACAGGCCCCAGATGACCCCGTCGTGGCCGCTTGTCAGCCCGCGGACATGGCTTTCGTTCCCAGGCTTGCCGAGGCAGACAAGGCTTTCCTCCGCTGGACGAAAAGCGAAGAGATAGCCATCGGCAGACGTGCCCCCATAAACCGTTCCGTCGTCGGCCAAGGTGAAGGCGCTCACGGTGTTGAGATATTCCCGGCCGGGACTGACCGGGATTTTCATCCCTGTTTTTCTAAACATCCCCGTCTCCGGAGAGTAGGAGATGAGGTATCCGTGCTGTCCTGAAAAATAAACCCTCCCACCCGCAAAGATCATGGCCCGCGAAATGTTGTCGGCCTTGATGGTTGGATCAACGGGAACATCCTTAACCGTTGTATTCCGGCTGGCGACGTCATGGACAAAAAAGCGGCCAGACGGATGGGACAGGCCGAAGATTTGATTTTGTGTCGGATCGATAGTTAGGCAGCAAATCCCATTCTCCGGCACGGGCACACCGAGATCCTCGATGTGGGCCAGTTCTTCCGTGGGTGGCTTGAAAAGGACGGTGAACTCCCCCTTGTCCCGATCCTCCATGCTTTGGAGCAGTGTCTCTCTCGCGGAGCCATCATACAGGTAAAGATGCCCGTCGGCACCATGGTCACCCCCGGGCATTGTACCAAGGAAAATCCGGCCTGTGCGATCAGCGACAATGCTCCGGCAGGATGTGGTTTCGTCGCCCAAGGTATTGAGCGGAATGAGTCTCCTGGTGAGAGGCAGGTAGACAAACAAGTGCGATTTGTCTCCGGAGGTGGCTCCGAAAATTGTTCCATTGTTTCCCATCACCAGTGCGGTGATCGCACATTCATTTCTCGGAATGAGGGGGATCCTGCCAGCGAGGCCCAGTTCCTGGGCATAGAACGTCCCGCGAGAGGCAAAAATGGCATTCCGGTCCGGCGTCGGATAATGATAGGCGAATGGAAACCGGGGTTGGTCTGGTTCCGGGACCTCCGCGTATCGCTCGCGATAATGCGCGGGCAATTGTTTGTTCACCCCCGCCGGATTGAAGATGATCAGTTGCATCGGGGAATTCTTACCCGGTTGCTCTGCGGCAAAATACACGCTCCCATCGTGCCCGACTGTGGAAGCCACGGGTGTGTTGATTTGGGAGAAGCCCTCGACTTTCATCAGGCCGTAATAAGTCTTCTCCCCACTGTCGATATCGAGGGTTATAATATGGGATCCGGGGTTTCCAGAAAAGTAATTCTTCGTTCCCAGATAGATTTTCCGATCGTCGCCCACGGTCATGGTCCTTGCGAAAGGAATGTCCTGAATGTAGTCATTCATCCGGTCCTCCCCATAAAGAGCACCATAGTCCCTGATTTGACCGTATTGCCCGGCCGTCGGATCAAATTCAAATACCCGCCGACCAATGGCGCTGACGCCATAGAGCCGGACTTTGTCCGGGCCGGGGACGAAATGAAATACCCCGTTTCCATCGCTGTTGCGCCATGGAGCATTGGGAATCGCAAGCGGCAGTTTTTCAATCGCCTCGTCCTTCGGGGAATAGCGGAGCAGAAACCCATGGCAGTCGGTCGTGTAGGCGTATCCGCAAGCGCTGTAGCAGGGGCCCATAAAATCATACTGCGAAATGCGCCCCAGATCTTTGACCTCCCCTGTTTTCAGTTTCACAACGAAGAAATGGGCGGTTAAAAAGCTGGTCAGGTAAAGTTCCTCCAGCTCCGGATTGTATGTGAGCCAGCGGCAGCCGCCCTTTGGCGAGATGACGCCGAAATCCTCAACTCCATTTGCCTTGGGATCGAAAATGATCAGCCGCGAACCTTCAAAGCATCGTGCCGGATCATTGTAAACATGCCAGTAATGATAAAAGTCCTCGCCCGCCGGAGGTGCGGTCATGTGCGTGGCCGCAAAAACTTTTCCCCCGTTGCCGATGCAGATCGCCGTATGGATTTTGGAGTGAGGGTGCCGCAGGCTGCCCGGAGGTTGTCTGGTGATCTTGCCGAGATCGGCGATGTCCTCGAAGCGATCCGCTTCCGGATTGTAGCGGATGAGCTGGGCGTAGGTCCCGGGGGAATCCATTTCCGCGCTGAGGCCCAGATAGATGTTTCCGTCCGTTCCGGCCGCCGCCGAATAGATCACATTATGGTCGGGCTTGCCCTCAATGATCCGGGCTGTGATCAGCCGCTGATCAACAGGGTGCTCAAGGGCTGCTATCACTTTTTATTGGCACGATGGAGCCGCTTCCCACCAAAGGCGTCGATCGCCCGGTAGTTCGCCGAATACGCTCCGTCATGGGGAACCCCGGCGGGGATGTAGCACTCGTCGCCGGCCTTCAGCTTGATTTTCTTTCCGCCGACAGTGCCTGTGAATGTGCCCTGGACCACGATGGCGTATTCGTCGTAGTCGTGGGTGTGCATTTCGGACTTTCCGCCGCGCGTCGATTGCCAGATGACCATCTGCGTGCCATCGGCACCCTCAAACAGATACCCTTTTAGCCCCCCGGCCTGCGGGCTGGCTTTGACGGCATTGGCCGACATCCGCATGAACGCCGGGAATTCTGTCATTTCCTGTTTTCGGTTTTTATTGGAAGGCTTTTTCAAATGATTGGACGGTTTGGCGCGGAGCGCCCGGTTACTCCTCTTCGAGGCGGATGTCTTTGAATTCAAACTGCGGAACGGCGTCGGCGGATCCTCGGACAATGATGACGATTTTCGCCCGCTTCGTTCCTTTCCACCACTTGTCTCTGGGATTTCCGAAGAGAGGCCCCGGCTCGATCCTTCCGCTCAACTCGGTCCATTCCTGCGGAAGGTTTTGCCCTGCCGCACCGGTATAGATGGCGTTCGAACTTGCGAGATGCTTCCGCACTTTTGTCCCTGCCGGATAGGTCACTCCACAAGGTTTTTCCAGCGTCACTTCAAAGACATCGCCCGCCTTGGCAACATCAATGATTCCCAGCTTGGACAGGTTGGTATTCGGAAGATCCGCGTAGTCTCCCGATGTGTCCACATTGAAGGCGATACACTCGTAGGTTGACCCCTCCGGAGATGTTTTCCAATTCGCCCCGTCCTTGATCGTCACGACCGTATCTGTCGGCTGGCAATCCGCCGCTAGTTTCGTTTCTGTTCCCTCAACCACATTCACCTGGTTGGAGTTGATCGCCTTTTCTTCTTCATCGAGCGGGGCTACTCCAAAATAAAAAGTTGCAGCCCCGGATTCCGCAGTTTGGTGGAATGAGCCGGATAACCGGTAAGACTTTTGAGGGTCAATCTTCAGGCTTTTTTCCGACTGCAACTCCACGTCGGAGTCGGCACCGCTCTTGTAGCTTACGGAGTTATCCCCGCCGGAACCCATGGCACCGTCTCCTTGTTGAATGGTCCAATCGGACGGATTGTTTTGCTCCAGACTGTTGTCGAGTGCCAATACTGCCTCCCCCGCCATCATGAAGGAGAAGATTACGAATTTGATAAATCTCATGAGGGCAGCGTCATTCTAATTTTGTTGCGAGGCAAACGGATTGCTTGAAAAGGGAATTTGGTGAATGAGTCGGCTGCACATGAGCTTCAATCGACGCGGCTCACGCAGGCCGCGTAAAGCTTCGCCTCCTCCGGGCGGATGCCTTCGAACTGGATATCAAGGCGCACGCGGCCGTGGGTCTTCTTTAGTGCCGGCACCGATTTCCACCGCACCGGAACGCGAAGTCCGCATTCTGAAACGATGGCGGCTTCCTCGCAGCCCGGGATCGGCCTGAACCCCTCATCAACAAGATTGATGCGCAGATTCGTGTGCGCGCCCAAGCCCTCGATATTCAGGAAAACTTCTGCGGCACCGTCGATGATCTGGATCGGGCAGGTGATAACCCGATGGGGAGGGCGTGCATCGCGGTTCAGGCAACCGGCGAGATTGTCTGGCCGGAAGGCCTGGAGCCATCCGAAGCGATCCCTCGGCCAGGAAGTGACCAAGACGCCCCTGCTTTCGACAGATCGCCAGATCGAATACCAATACAGCGTGCGGTCGCCATGGTTGATCATCCCCTGACCCTGAACCAGCCCCGGAGAAATGCCGATCATCCCGCCGACTGGTTCCCTTGCGGCGATAAAGGGGAACCCAGGGATCGGTTCGTGAAAATGCACCGCATCGTGGGAGATCGCCAGGCCGAGATCCATGCAGACCAAGCGGCGATCACGCGACGGATGGCCATTCCACATTCCGTAGATCCCGAGAATCACATTGCCGCGATGGGACATCGCCGCTCCGAGATGAACTTCCTTCTCGTGATTCACGTCAGCGGCCGCCGAGGGGCCGGTGAGATCGCCGGCCCGGTCCAATCCCAGGGCCGAGATGGGCGACCAGTGCTCGAAATCGGCGGAAACAAACGTGCAGAGCGCACGGGCCATGACCTTGCTGTGTGGCCAGGACGGCTGCTGCCCGTTCAAGTAATACAGCCCGCGGTGCTTGGTGATGCCGGACATTTCGAGGCTGTGGCCCAGCGGATTTTTGGGGGAGAGCGTCCAGCGCAGCCCGTCGGGACTGAACGCCGCCCCCCAATAGACAATGCTCCCGAGCCGCTCGCGGATTTCCGGATCCGGCGTCACCGCCTCAAAGATCATTTTGAACCGCCGGGCCGGGTCCGGTTCGTCGGGTTCGTGCAGGATGGCATTCGCGCAGATGTGCTCATCCATCGCGGGAAAATCCACGATGTTGTTGTGTTTCGATCCGTTGAACTCCACAAGTCCCAGATCGGGTTTTTTCCACAGGATACCGTCCTCGCTGGTGGCGTGGCACATCCGCCAGACCTTGCGTTCGTGGCCGGCCCAATTTGTCAGCGGGCCGCTGTTGCCCATATACCACATGTGAAAGGTTTCGCCGATCTTGATGGTCGATCCATAGCAAACCGCCAGCTCATCGTGGGAGCCGGCCGGGCCGGCAGGCACCGCGATGCTCGATGCCCGGCTGCTGGACAAACGGACCTCCGCGTAGGCCCGAAAGGGAAACGCCCGGTCGTCGAAGGCGAAAAGCACCACCTCGGACAGGGGGGAGGGATCGGGCAGGGAGGGCAGCAGAATATTGGTGGCCGAGGTCATGCCATTCAGCAAACTGTCGGCACGTTCCGACGACAAGATAGAAATGGGAGTCGTCCTGCATTGCGAATGAGTCACTAACGAGTCAGGCATCCTTTCCCGCCTTGTATCCAATGGGCCGGGAAGGTGAAGCTCATACAATGTCTCAGCCATCCACCAGTGAGCTCCCTCCGCCATGTTCCGACCTTCTGAAGCTGAAACGATGGAATACCCCCACGATTTACAACGGATGGGAGCAAATCACTCGGCATGATGCGAGCCGCGAGGGCTTCAACAAGGAGGAAACCCGGGATTTCATGCCCCAGATGGGGCCGATGATCGGCTATGCGGTCACCGTGGTAATCGAACCCGGAAATCCCGCGCATCCGAAGGCCAACCCTGAGGCGACCAGACAGTATCGGGAGTATCTGGCGGGAATACCTGGACCAAAAATTGTCGTGGTTCAGGACCTGGACAAACCGAATACCTGCGGGGCCTTTTGGGGGGAAGTGAACAGCAACGCCCACCGATCGCTGGGCTGTGTCGGCACCATCACGGACGGGGCCATCCGGGATTTGGACGAAATGTGCAATGCAGGTTTCAAGGCTCTTGCCCGCCGCCTCTGCGTGGGGCATGCCTTCAGCGTCCCGGTGCGGTGGAATTGCGAGGTCGAGGTTTTCGGCACGCGCGTCAAGCCGGGGCAGGTGATCCATGCCGACAAGCATGGCTTCCTCGCGATCCCGGACGAGGATTTGGACAAACTCGTCGAGGCCGCCGCTTTCATGGATGCCAGTGAATGTCATACCGTGATTCCCGCATCGCGCTATACCTCCGGGAAATCGAACGCGGAAATCCTCCAGGCGATGGAGCAGGCGGGAAAAGACTTCGGCAAAGCCGCCGCGGCAAAGTTCGGACGAAAAGGAGAGTGGTAGAACTCCTTCTGACATGCCTGCCGATCTGACTTCCGCCGACCACCGCCGGGCGCTCGCCACCCACTACCGCGACACGCTGCTCGATGACGTGATGCCGTTCTGGCTACGGCATGGAATGGACCGCGAGCACGGCGGGATCATGACGTGCCTGGACCGGGATGGAACGGCCATCGATACGGACAAGAGCATCTGGTTCCAAGGCCGGGCGGGCTGGATGTTCGCCACGCTTTGCAATACGGTGGAGAGGCGCGAGGACTGGCTGCAGGCAGCGGGAAGCTGCGTGGATTTCAGCCGCCGACATGCCTTCGCTCCCGATGGGAAGATGTATTTCAGCGTTACCCGGGAGGGGCGGCCGCTGCGGATGCGACGGTATGTGTTCAGCGAGGCATTTGCCGCAATCTCGTTTGCAGCATACGCCAAGGCCTCGGGCGACGTCCGCGCTGCGGAGGATGCGGCGAAGTGCTTCGAGACATTCGTTCGTTACAGCTTCACGCCCGGCGTGATGCAACCGAAGTTCGAGCCGACCCGCCCGACGAAAGGCCTCGCCCCGCTTATGATCGGCATCGTCACGGCACAGGAGCTGCGGGCAAACCTTGGCAACCTGAGCATCTCGGGCCGGACCTGCACCGAGTGGATCGGGGACTGGATCGCCGAGGTCGAACGCGACTTTTTCAAGCCCGATCACGGAGCGCTGATGGAATGCGTGGATCCGGACGGCGGGATCATTGATCATCACGACGGGCGCACGCTGAACCCGGGCCATGCCATCGAATGCGCATGGTTCATCATGCATGAGGGACGCCACCGCAATGATGCGCGTCTCATCACGCTGGGCGCGCAGATCCTCGATTGCATGTGGTCGCGCGGTTGGGATTCCGAACAGGGTGGCCTCCTCTACTTCACGGATTTGAAGGGCCTGCCGGTGCAGGAATATTGGCACGACATGAAGTTCTGGTGGCCGCACAACGAAGCGATCATCGCCACGCTCCTCGCCTGGAAGCTGACGGGCAACGCTCGCTACGCGGAGATGCACCGCCTCGTGCACGACTGGAGCTTTCAGCATTTTGCGGATCCCGAACACGGCGAATGGTATGGATACCTCCACCGCGATGGCAGTGTTTCCTCACGGGTCAAGGGGACCTTGTATAAGGGGCCGTTCCATCTGCCCCGCATGCTCTGGTATGCTTGGCGAGAGCTCGATCCAGCTCTCGAACAATGATTTGCGAACAACCGATCCCGCCCGTGGACTGGCATTGCCTCCCCGACCTGCCGGACAAGATCGGCGTGGCGGGAGCCTTCGCAGGAGTGAGCGATGGTTGCCTCCTCGTCGCGGGTGGTGCCAATTTTCTCGACAAAATGCCATGGGACGGCGGCACCAAGACATGGCACGACACCGTCTATGCCCTCGATAAACCGGACGGCTTCTGGCGCGAAGTGGGAGCTTTGCCAAGACCTCTCGGCTACGGCGTAAGCGTGACCACCGGCAGCGGCGTGCTGTGCGTTGGGGGCAGTGATTCCCTGCGGCACTACGGCGAGGCCTTCCGCCTCTCATGGACGGACGGAAAGCTCACCACCACCATCCTCCCTCCGCTCCCAACGGCGCTTGCCAACCACTGCGGAGCTTTCATGGCCGGCACGCTCTATGTGGTGGGCGGCAGCGAGAAGCCCGGAGAACTCGAATGCGTGAACCGTGCATTTGCCCTTGATTGGGACGATAAAGACGGCGCGTGGTGCGAAATCCAGCCGCTGCCGGGAAGGCCGCGCTTCCTCAGTGCCGCCGCAGCGCACAATGGGTCGCTCTTTGTCGTCGGAGGCGTTTCTTTGGATTCCTGTCCCGATGGCAAAATAAGACGAAGCTATCTGAAAGAGATCTGGAGCTACTGCCCGGACAACGGTTGGACCCCGCACGCCCCCATGCCGAAGCCGGCCGTGGCCGCACCAACTCCCGCTCCCGTGATCGATGGCCGCCTTCTTGTTCTCGGCGGCGATGACGGCTCGCTGGCCGGATTCCAACCCCTGGCCAAACATCCAGGTTTCACCAAGTCGATTCAAAGCTACGATACAGCGAACAACGCCTGGAGTCAGAGAGACGAATTGCCCAATGGGCGCGCCGTATTGCCCTGCGTGCTGTGGCAGGGACTGATCGTGCTCGTCAGCGGTGAACAACGACCCGGGGTGAGAACTCCCGGCATTCTGGCCAGAAGGCAGGTCCGCCGGATAGAGTGCGACTCATTCAGTATCTTGTGGCAAAACCAGATCGAAGTTGCTTGCCAAGCGTCGTGGGGCGATTAAGAGCGCAACCAAAGAACTCCTATGAACACACTCGCAAAAACCTCCCTTGCGCTCATCACCTGTTTAGCCCTCACATCCGGCGTCGCTCAGGCGGGGACCGTTGTTTGGACCGGTGCCACCAATGACTGGTCGCTCGGGACGAACTGGTCGCTCGGGAGCGCCCCGGGCACCGGCGATCTGGCCCGTTTCACCACCAGCGGAAATACGACACCGACTCTGGCCGCAGGCAGTTACACGATCCAAAGAATCAATTATAACGGAGATACGAATTTCAACATCACCGGAGCAGGCAGCTCCAACACGACGTTGACGCTCGATCCGAATACGGCCTCGGGAATTGCATTTATTGACTCGACCGCCGGCACGGCGACGAACCAAACGTTCAGCGGGTTAACTGTCATTGTCAATGACTCGAACACAGCCGGCCAGGTGAAGATTCAGCCGGGCGACGGAAAAGCGGTGACGATCGCCTCGGATGCCAAGCTCCAGATCGGATCCTCCGCTGCTCAAGCGGTGATTCTCGAAGCCAATGGATCTGGAACCGGATCTGGAGCGCTAACCATTAACGGCGTTTTGACAGGTGGAGTCGCAGGTTCCAGTATCAAGGCCGATACTTCAGGCGTCCTGAATTTAAACCTGGCGGCGGGGAGCAACCTTGCGAACCTTTCTCTAACAACCGGCGTTAACGGAGTGATCAATTTTGTTGGCGGTGGAGATTACGGCGGTTCGGTTAATCCAGCGGCAGGCACGGTAAACCTGGCAACATCCGGCATCACCATCGGAGCAACGACTTCCTTCGCTTACAGCGCTGGCGGAATCATCGGCGCGACCTACGGCAGCGGAACATCGACTATCGCGGGGACGGTCACTTTCACCACTGGTGGGGGAGCGGCGAGAGTGAATACTTTCGATGTGGGAACTGGCGCAACCTTGGAAATCAGCGGTTCGACAAACGGTGGAAATGGGGCAAGCAATTCCGTTAATAAAATCGGCAATGGCACTCTGAATCTGACGAATTCAACTGGCAATGCCATCTCTGGATCCGCATTCAATGTGTCGGTAGGCACCCTGCTCGTCAACAACGCGACAGGCTCTGCGACTGGGGCCACTGTTCCTGTTAATGTGTCTGCCGGGGCGACACTGGGAGGAGCCGGCAGGATCACCGGCGCGACCACGATTAGCGGCATCCTCGCGCCCGGCAACAGCATCGGGGTACTGACTGTTGCCAATGACGTGACATGGAACGGGGGGGCTTCTGCCTCCTCAGCGACCGATTGGAAGTTTGAAATCGGTGCAGGCAACACTGCCGATCTTCTGAACATCCTTGATGGTGGGACGACAAGCGAATTCCTGAAAGGCACAGGCACGGCCTTCCGTTTCGATTTCCAGGGAGGCACTGCGCTGGGAACATTCAAGCTGGTGGACTGGGCGAGCACAGCATCAATCGGCGGGGGTGCCCTTGGCACCAGCTTCAACATCGCGGATTTCAGCTACACAAATCTCGGAGGGGGACATACCGGGACATTTCAGTTTAATAGCACGCAGCTTGAGTTTGTTGCCGTTGTGCCCGAGCCCTCTACCTGGGCGTTGTTGGCCTTCAGCCTGACAACGGTCGTCGTCCTACGCCGCCGTCGCCTCCAATAGTCCGGGAGCAGGGCGGTATTCCATGAGATTTTCAGCTCTTGAAGAGAAGGCTTCACGCCTTGAGGATTTTGTTCGCGACAACCTGCTTGAGTCGAACGGTCTGGTGCTTTCCTTCGTCGATGCCGCGACAGGACGGCCATTCTCTGCGGGCGAGTTTGCTCCGGGCGTGGATCGCATGCGCCATGCACCCTCGCTAGGCACGGAGGATTTTGGAAGTTACTTCGCGTATGAAAATTGCGGAATGTGCACTGGCGCGTGGCTGACGGCACAGGTTCTCAAGTATCAGGTCACGAAAGACGTGGGATCACTCCAGACCGCGCGGGCGGGATTTGAGGCGATCCGTGAGCTTTTCGGTTGTTCGCAGGCGATAGCCCCGGGATTTTTCTCAAAATTTCACAACGGTCGCATCTCGCCTGAGATCTCGACCGACCAATGCCTCTATGCGGTCTGGGGGCTCGATCAGTTCAGCGCGTTTGCAACCGCTGCGGAGCAGAAGGAAATCATTCAGATTATCACCGGGATCGCGGATTTCTGGATCGATCGCGGTTACAAGCATCCGTATCGCGAGCGGGATTTTGAATGGCCCTGGCCACCCAACCGGTTCCCCCCGCTCCTTTGGCTCGCGTGGCGGCACTCCGGCGAACGGAAATATTTCGACGAGTTTACGCGCTTGTCTGCGCTGGATGCCGTGCGGGAGCTGCCACCGTTTTTTTCAACGACTCTGTCCCGTTGGCGGGAGACTGCCACCCCTGGCACCTCGCACTGGCCGTTCAAGCTCGAGCAGGCGGCCCAGGGGCAGCTCTCACTCGCGCCGATGCTGCTCTACGGCGCGCCGCACCGCCCGCTCTGGCTGTCCCACTTGCGGGAGTTGATCACCTCATGCATGCCGGATCTCGGGGAGGACTGCCTGGGCCGTGGGGAATTTGTGTTCGACGAGGCGACCGGCACAGCCAGAGAGGTGGAGACGCCGTATCATTCCGGAGGGACGCCGAACCCGGTTTGGGAGGCCAAAGGATTTATTTCCTCCGCGAGGTCCGGAAACTCTCCCTCAATGTTTGCGAGGACACTCTTTGCAGCCGCCCCGTTGTTTCCCGAAGAAACCTGGAAGCCTGTGGCCTGGCGGATCCTGGAGACCTTGGATACCGGTAGCATGCTTTTAAAAATTGACCATCAGAAGCAACTGCCGGACAATCAGGCATGGCTTGCGCGATGCCTGAGCGGGGATGCTGTGGTGAACTGGCTCTGGAGCTACTGGCTCGCAAAGTCGCAGGATCAGTAGCGCCCCCTTGGAGATAATGGACTCTCACACGCAAAAACATCTCGCCGTCAGGAATTACATCCTCGGCCTGATCCGCAGCGGTCGCCTGCGGCCCGGGGAAAAAGTGCCGTCCGAACAAGGGCTTGCCTCGCGGTTCAAGATCAACAAGACAACGTGCAACAAGGCCGTGGCGATGCTCGTTGCGGATGGATACCTCGAACGGCGAATTGGGGCTGGCACCTATGCGATCGAAGAGTTTGCGAAGGTTGCGCCGGTCATTGGCGTCCTGATCAATCTCCGACCCGGATCATTCTTTGCCCACATGTTGGTAGGGATCCAGGAGGAGGCGGCTTCGCGGGGATACGGGGTGCTTTTTTTCCAGGCCCCCACCGGAGAAGTCGATATCGAGAAGCTCCGCAAATACATTCTTTCAACGGGGGTCAAGGGGCTGGTGATCAACCGTCCCTTTGTGAAGCCGTTTCCGGGCGTTCACAACGTTTATCTAAACACCGCCGCGCCCCCGGACGAGTCGGTTGATCAGGTTCAAACCGACGATTTCCAAGGCGGCTACCTCCTGGGTCAGCATCTGGTCGCAATGGGCCACACGCATGTCGCATTTATCTCCCAGGATGTATCACGCGGAGACCTTCTCGACCGGGTCAGGGGATTTCAAAAGGCCATCGACGAACACAAGCTCAAGGAATTTTCCGCCCGGCTCCACAACTTCTCGAAATCGCAGCAAAACCTCTTCAGCGTCCTGCAGAAATTGTTCCGTTCGGATCACCGCATTACGGCGATAGCATTCGATTCGATTCATGTAGCGAGCGAAGCGTTCCGTGTTCTGAGACGCCTCAATCACAGTGTTCCGGAAGATATTTCGATCGTTGGCTTTGGAAATCTTGAGCCGGGCGAGCAGACGGTTCGCATCACGACGATCCAGCAGCATCCGCTCGTGCTCGGGCATGCGGCGGCCGAGTCGTTGATCGATCGCATCGAAGGCCGGGTGAAGCCCGGCGTGAACATAACGATTCCCGTGGAGTTGGCACCGGGAGACAGCGTGGCCGACCTGCGGAATAAGAAAAAGAAGGGTTAAGGTCACCGGGCGGCAAAGTAGCCGGAGCAGTCCGCCGGGTGGTGCAACCGCTCCAGTGCACGCCGGTATTTTCCGGCCCATTTCAGGACCTCTTGGAAATACTTCGGGGAATACCGGAACGCGGCATTGTGTCCGGCGGCAATGAGGACGGGCTTCAGCTCCATGACCCTTCGGGCGGACATGGCATAATCTTCCGGAGAGCTTCCATTGGCCACGCAGCAGCCGCCCGTCCCGTTGTAGCGAAGCGGGGCAAAGAAATTGTCGCCGCTAAAAAGCACCAGCACCCCGTCCAAGCGCACGGAAATCCCGTTGTGGTATCTCGTTTGGCCCGGCAGGTCGTGCCAGGTCAGATCCAGGCCGGCAATGGCAAGCGGCTTTTCCAAGCGCGCGATCATATCGGGCGGTTCAGGCAATGGCTCGCCGAGAAACGGCAGATGCCCCCAGCGGTCGGGATGGCAAACAATAGCCGCCACGCTGCGGGATAGCACGATCCGCGCACCAAGTGATTTCCGCCAATGCTCCAAGCCATCCACATGATCGCTGTGATAATGCGTGGCTGTCGCCGCAAGGCGCTCGACCTTGGAAAGCCTCATGACATGCCGCACGGTCCCGGCCTGCGAGGGAACCGCGTCAATGAGGACGCCGCATCCTGAAGCGCCCGCGAGAAAATAGGCGCTGGCACCGAGATGGTAGAGACGCGGCAAAAGCCGGCGCGCACCGTGCCCGACTTCCTCGCCGGGCCAGGAAGCCACTTGGATGCCCGGAACGAATTGCTCCTTCACTTCCGCCCAGGCCGCCACGTTGCGACGGGTTTTGCGGATCGTGGCGCGCGGGGATTTCCGCACCGGTTCGCCGTGGGCGGGAAGCAAATCCGTGATCGGCAGGTTGGAGAGCCGGTCCAGCCCGCGCAGCGCAGCTCTTGCGCCAACCGAAGTCCAGTGGTCCCACTCGAGATGGTGCGGCTCCCAAAACGTCCCGCCCTCACAAACCGAATCCCCGCAAAAACAGAAAAGCCGGCCCTCAAATTCCAGAAGAATGGCAATCGCCGCTTCCGTGTGCCCAGGCATCGAGAGGAAGCTGAATCTCAGGCTCCGCCACACGAAGTTCCCGCTTTCGTTCAAATCAAACACGAGGTGCTGCGGGCGCCGGGCGGGCGGGTCGTAGAACGGGGAGACGGGCGCCCTCAAAGAATGTGTGTGACGGAGCGACAAGAACTCTTGGCTGAGCAGCGGGGTGGCAGCTCCGCTCAGATGAAGCGCGCCGTGGGATCCCATGCAGTTCTTGAAGCGGCACTTCGAGGGACGCGTGAGCAGAACCGCATCCGCCTGCGAGGCGCCAACCGTCTGGAGGGCCTTGGGGCTCCATCGCACGACCGGGTCGATGATGAGCGCGGATCCGCCCTCAACAAGCGCATAGGAGTTGTCTCTCCCGTCGGAGATTCTCCACAAGCCGCACCGATTGGACAGGACTTCGATCTGTGATGCGTGCATGGACAGCTTCCTACCACATACGCCGGCGGACGGTCCAGCCGGGTGTCATCAATGCGAATGAGTTGCAATCCCTCCTTCCTAAGGATTGAATGCTGCGCAAGCTCATGAGGATCAGCAGTGTTGCAACATGAAACAGCCGCCAGTCAGCTTCCGGGGGGTCATTCCTGCGGTTGCGTCCCCCTGCGATGCAAACGACAACTTTGATGAGGAATCCTTTTCGCGACTGGCGGCGGCGCTGTGGGATGAAGAAATCCAGGGGCTCTACGTTTGTGGCCTGACGGGTGACGGATATCACATGACCTTTGAGGAGCGAAAAAAAGCCGTGGAGATTGCGGTGAAGCGCAGCGAAAAAAAGGGGGGCATCATGGCCCATGTCGGCACGCAGGACACCCGGATGTCCTGCAAGCTGGCAGCACATGCCGCAGAGGCTGGCGCGAACGGCGTGGCCGCCATTCCACCCATCGGCAGATCGTTCCCGGAGATTGAGAGCTACTATCGGGAGCTGGCGCGTGCGGCCGGCGGGCTGCCTGTCTTTATTTATCATATTCCGGTTTACACAAAGTGGGAGGCGACGTTCGAGCAGCTTGAGCGCCTGAGTGAGATTGCGGGGGTTTCGGGAATCAAATTCACCGATTACAATCTGATGCTGATGCGGCGCCTTGCGGGCATGCGGCCGGGCTTCTCTGTCTTATACGGACGGGATGAACAGTTTGCGGCCGCATTGGCACTGGGTTCGCACGGCGGCGTGGGATCGACATTCAATGTCTTTCCCCGCGCGTATGCCGCGATGCAACAAGCCGTCGGCGAGAGCCGGCTCGATGAGGCATTCCGGATTCAAGGCATCGTGACAGATGCGATCATTCTTATGGACAGGTTCGGGGTCGTGGCCTGCATTGAAGAGCTTCTCGCCAGGGCCGGGCTGATTCAATTCATGCGCCGCCAGCCGTGCTGTCACCTCTCCAAACCCGAGGCCGACGAGATGTGGGGCCTCCTGAAGCCGATTCTCAGCAACCTTCCCTCCGATGCAAAAACCAACTTTCTGAAAACGCTTTCATGAGCAAACCTTTCCCACAGGCTCCCCGCAGAGTCGGCCATTCGGTCTTCCAAATGTTTCGCCTCGAGGGAAAGGTTGCCCTGATTATCGGGGGCTCGCGGCATCTGGGCTATGACATGGCCGAGGCGGTTGCCGAGGCTGGCGCGCAGGTGATTGTCACCTCACGAAATGCCAAAGATGCGGAGCAGGCGGCAAAAAGCCTGGCTCGCGACTTCGGCGTCGAGACGACATCCTTCGCTCTCGACCAAACGGACACGGAACGTGTCGCCGAAGTTGTGACCCAGGCAGCCGCTTGGAAAAACCGCTTGGATATTCTTATCAATAATGCCGGCGGCGGATCGGGTGGCGGCGCCTGCCATCTTCTGGAGCGCGATCCCGGAGATGTGGAGTGCCTCATCGCAACCAATCTCACCGGCACATTGCACTGCTGCCAGGCGGCCGCAGGCATCATGGTTCCCCAGGGCAGCGGAAAGATCATCAACGTCTCTTCGGTCGCCGCACTCGTCGGACGCGACCGCAGGCTCTACGAACGGAACGGCCTGAAGGGGCAGGCGATTGACTACGCGGCGGCCAAGGCCGGAGTTTTAGGAATGACGCGGGATCTGGCCGGGCTTCTCTCCCCGCATGGCATTTGCGTGAACGCGATCTCACCCGGGGGATTTGAGCGTCCGGATATGCCGCCGGGATTTGTCAAAGATTACAGTGAACGCACTCCCCTGGGCCGCATGGGCCGGGACGGCGTTGATCTCAAGGGGGCTGCCCTCTACCTGGCCTCGTCCGCTTCGGATTACGTCACGGGCCAAAACCTGGTTGTGGACGGAGGATTTTCCATATGGCGCTGAAGCGGCGGATCGTCGTCGTGGGGTTGGGCTCAATCGGACGGCGACATTCACGGCTTCTGTCCCAGAGAGACGATGTGGCCGTCGAATGGTGCGAAACCTCCTTTGATTCGATATGCAGCGCAAAGCAGGATCTTCAGCAGCCAGCGGCAATTCACGCCTCGTTCGAGGAGATGTTGGCAACACGGCCCGAAATGATTGTTGTCGCAACCCCACACCATTGCCATGCAGTCCAGGCGTGCGCTGCTCTTGACGCAAATATCCATGTTCTGTGCGAGAAGCCGCTGAGCGACACGCTGGAGACGGCCAATGCCATCGTGGATTCCGCAGAAAAATCCCGCGCGGTCCTCACGGTCGGGTTCCAACTCCATTTTCACCCGGCCTTGCGCAGGATCCACGACGCAATCCAAGGGGGAGAGCTCGGCTCGATTCATCATGCCCATTGTCGCGTCGGCACCTACATCACGCTGGTCAACTCGAAATCCCGATACCAGAAGGACCTGAAAGGCGCCCTCTTTCTGGACTATGCGCACCAACCGGACATTCTTTTCTGGCTTCTGGGTCAGGCTCCGCGCGGAGTTTATGCCGTTGGCGGTCGAGGAGGAAACCTGGAGTTTCAATCGGACCCCAACTTTACGTCGATTTCCTGCGACTATGAGGGGCCTCTAATTTCCACCATTCACCTGAATTACTTGCAGTCCCCGGAGCGCCATGAATACGAGATCGTTGGGGACCGCGGCTGGATGTTGTTTGATATGAACGCCGGGCTACTGACGTTTGGCCAGCAGGGGAGCACTTCGCCGGAAGTCATTCGTTACTCGCCCGAAAGGGACGGCCTTTACCAAATGGAACACCAGGCATTTTTTGATGCGGCAGCCGGCCTGCGAAGGCCGGAAAGCTCCGCCGCTGATGCGAGCGTCTCCATGAAGATTGCGGTTGCTGCCCTGAAGTCCCTGCAACTTCAGCAGCGCGTCGAAACATCGTTTTCGCGCTAGACTTCTGGCTCCAGGGCAATCTCGAACGCGCACCCGGTCTTCTCCCGAACCTCCTCGGCGCTGATCCCCTCGCGGAGTTCACGAAGCAGGAGACCGCCGCCAGGCTTCACGTCAAATGCCGCCAATTCGGTGATGACCCGGTTGACCACTCCCCGTCCGGTGATCGGCAGCTTGCAATGATCCTTGAGCTTTGGGCTTCCGTCCCGCGCGCAATGCTCCATGACGGCCACCACCCGCTTCACCCCGGCGACGAGATCCATGGCCCCACCCGGACCTTTGACCATTTTTTCCGGCACCATCCAGTTCGCGATATCGCCGCCGGCCGACACTTCGAGAGCACCGAGGATCGAAAGATCGATATGGCCGCCGCGGATCATGGCAAAGGAGTCCGCGCTGGAGAAAAATGCCGAGCCAGGAATGGTTGAGATGGTCTGCTTCCCCGCATTGATCAGATCGGCATCCACGTTTTCTTCGGCTGGGAAAGGTCCGATTCCCAAGAGGCCGTTCTCAGACTGGATGGTGACGTTCATGCCCAGGGGGATAAAATTGGCCACCAGTGTCGGGATACCGATGCCCAGGTTGACATAGAAGCCGTCACGCAGCTCGCGGGCAGCGTACTTGGCAATCCATAACCGGTCGGCAGTTTCCTTTTTTCCAGAGACCCCCTGAACGGTGCGCATTTCGATGCGTTTCTCGTAGGCACAACCCTGGAAGATGCGGTCGATGTAGATGCCCGGCGTGTGGATCTGGTCGGGGTCCAGAGCGCCAACCTCCACAAGCTCCTCGACTTCAGCAACGGTGGCCGTCCCGCAGGCGGCGATCATCGGGTTGAAGTTGCGCGCGGTTTTTCTGTAGATGAGATTGCCCGCCCAATCGCCTTTCCAGGCTTTCACGAGTGATACGTCCGCGTGAATCGCCGTCTCAAGAACGTGTTCAAAGCCGTTAAATATTCTTGTTTCCTTGCCCTCGGCAAGCAGCGTGCCCACAGCGGTCCTGGTATAAAAGCCCGGGATACCGGCACCTCCGGCCCGCAGGCGCTCCGCCAGCGTTCCCTGGGGAACCAGTTCCAGTTCCAGTTCACCAGCCAGCACTTGTCGCTCGAACTCTCTGTTCTCGCCCACGTAAGACGCGATGACACGTTGCACCTGGCGGGTTGCCAGGAGAAGGCCCATGCCAAAGTCATCCACCCCGGCGTTGTTCCCCACAAGCGTGAGTTCCCTGACCCCGCTGTCGCGCAGCGCCGCAATCAGATTCTCAGGTATTCCACAGAGGCCGAACCCGCCGGCAGCAATCGTCAGACCGTCGTGCAGCAGGCCGGCAAGCGCTGTTGAGGCATCGGGATAAACTTTGCTCATAAAAATTACGTGGAGTCAGATCCTTTCGATGCAAACAGCCATGCCCTCGCCTCCGCCGATGCATAGGGCGGCGACGCCGCGTCTCAGGCCGCGCTGGCGGAGGTTTGCAAGCAATGTCACAATAATGCGTGTTCCGGTGGCCCCGATCGGATGCCCAAGAGCAATGGCACCCCCGTGAATATTGATCTTGTCATGGGGCACATCCAACTCCCGCATGAAGGCCATCGGAACGACGGCGAAGGCCTCGTTCACTTCCCATAAATCAACGTCTGCAACACTCCAGGATGCCCGTTTGAGCGCGATAATCGCCGCCTGAATCGGCGCGGTGGTGAACCAAAGCGGATCGTGGGCATATCCTCCAAAGGAAACAATGCGGGCCAGCGGCTTGATGCCGCGTTCGGTCGCAGCGGATTCGGAGGCGATCAGGAGAGCGGCAGCACCGTCGCTTATCGACGAAGCATTGGCCGCCGTGATCGTGCCCGCATTTTCGAAAGACGGACGCAACGAGGGGAGTTTGGAGTAGTTGACTTTTGAAGGTTCCTCATCCTGCTCGATCAGGCTGGTGGCGCGGCGGGCATCCGTTACCTCTACGGGAATGATTTGATCGCCAAATGAACCATCTTCCTGGGCGGCATTGGCCCTCTGATAGCTGGCAATGGCAAAGGCATCCTGTTGCTCGCGCGTGAAGGAATATTTCTTCGCGCAGTGCTCGGCGCAGCTCCCCATGTGGAGGTTATTGTAGGGATCCCACAGGCCGTCATGCACGATGGAGTCGATGACCTGGTGATGTCCGAGGCGGTAGCCGTCCCGCACCTTTGGCAGCAGGTATGGGGCAGAGCTCATGCTTTCCATTCCACCGGCAATAACCAGTCCGGCATCACCCGCCCCGATCGCATGCGATCCCTGCATCACCGCCTGGATTCCCGAACCGCAGACTTTGTGGACCGTGACCGAACGCGCCCGGGGAGGGAGGCCCGCCGCAAGGGTAGCTTGGCGTGCAGGCGCCTGGCCCTGTCCTGCCTGAAGGACATTTCCCATGATCACGTCAGTGATTTCATCCGGGGCAACCTGAGCTTGGGCCATGGCCGCGCGGATCACGGTTGCCCCCAACTGCGGGGCTGAGACAGAAGCAAGCCCGCCACGGAAAGACCCGAGAGGAGTGCGGACGGCGGAGAGAATGACAGTGGAGGGCATGTGGTGATCGGCTAAGACTGGTGCATGTCAGCGAAACTGGGGAAGAAAATCCGCGGTTGCAGAGATCAGCTCCCCGCCCATTTTTCGGATTTCTGCCGGGCTGAGGTGCGCGCAAAGCGGGTCAAGCATAAGCGACTCCAGGGCCATTTTGCGATTTCCGGAGAGGGCGGCTTCAAGGGTCATCATCTGAATCTGGCAATGGACCTCGGTGATCTGGCGCAACATCGCCGGCAATGGGCCGACCGCAACCGGAGAGAACCCGCGGCCATCGACCATGCCGAGTGTTTCCACAACAGCCCCGCGGGGCAGGTTGTCAATCTGGCCGATGTTCGGCAGGTTGACGACGTCAACAAAAGGCGTGTTGCAGGAGATCGCCTTAATAATGTCCACCGCAGTCTCGACGCTTCGAGGCAGCATCGGTGCCTTTCCAGAGGCGAGATCCAACGTCAGTTGGCGAGCGGTTTGCACCCCGGCCTTGCGGTCTTCGATCGAGGTTCGCACCAGCTTGTATTCCTCGATCATCTTCGGGTCGGTCACATAGCGGTTGAAGAACTCGCAGGTGTGCCGGTCCGCCGAGTAGGTCAGATGGCCATACGTTTCGAAAAGCTCGGAAAAGACAAAGTGGTTGTAGTCCGAGAAGCCGGCGGGGTCGCTGCTGGCTTTGTCATATTTGAGAAGCGTTCCCTCGCCGAGCGTCTCGCGCAAGAGCGGATAGCCATCCCTCCCGTTGACTTTGAAATCAAGGATCCAAAAGAAGTGATTGATTCCCCCAAAACGCATGCAGATGTCGCTTTTGGGAACATTGAAAACGCGGGTCAGATAGGTGAGCGTGCCGAAAACTCCGTGACAAAGCCCGACGGCCCGAAGCGATGTCGTCCGGGTAACGGCAGCAGTTAATCCCGCCATGGGATTGGTGTAGTTGAGGATCACCGCCTTGGGAGCCAGCCGCTCGATCTTCTCCACCATCTTCACAAACACCGGAACATTTCTCAGCAGCCGTGCCCAGCCGCCGGGCCCGACCGAGTCGCCGACCGTCTGGTAAATCGAGTAGCGCTCAGGGATCTCCAGATCATGCCCCATCATCTCCAGGCCGCCTGTCGAGATGGCAATGATGACGAAATCGGCATCGCGAAAACCTTCGTCTTCGTTGCTGGTCGCAATAAAACGGAAGCCCTTGTTGTTGTCCGCACAAACCCGATCCATCGCGGCCTTGACCTCGCCGGCTGCCACGAGATTCGGATCGAGCAGGACCACCTCGCTCCCCTGAAGCTCAGGACATTGGACGAGGTCGCAAAGGAGCCTTGGACACCAGTTGTAGCTGCCGCCCCCAACCATCACAATTTTAACGGAATGCGAGCCGGCGGATTCGGACGTTGATTGAGTCATGCCGGATCATATTGCCGACACGGCACCGCGGTGGCATGTGCAAACCATCCCGCCCACGCAGTTTGCAACTCATTCACAGGTTCGCGGATCGGCCCGGAGCGCATCCCGCAACTTCCGAACTTCCCGCGACCAGGCCGAAGCTCCTGGCTTGGATAAGGGAAGACCGGACGGGTGCACGAGCGAGGCCACTTTCAGCGGGCAGGGCACCATCGCCGCCAATAGGCTCACGTCTCCCCAGGTCAGGAGTCCAGGCACGAAGATGCTGAATGCTTGCACAGGTGGCGCGCCGCGCAAAACGTAGCTCGAAAGCATCTCAACGACCGAAACCTGATTGAAACCTCTCCGAAGGGCCGCAGCGGCCAGCGCAGCAAGCGCCGTTTCGCGAAAGCCCAGAAGCTCGAAGCGAACGCGCGGCATGCGCGGTGCCAATGCCGCGCGGGCCGCGCAAAGGTCATGTGCCCAGTTGCCGATCATCGTCCTGCCCAACCACAGCGCTGCCCGCGCGGAGTTCCGGCATTGCGCCGCAGGAGGATCCCACGCCGTCTCTCCCGTCTCGCGCAGATCAACCAGGCATAATGCCTTTCCCTCTTGAAGAGCTTTCAGGGATTCAGGCTGCTTCAATGCCGCGCCTTTTCCATCAGGATGTGCGGCGATCACAATCGTTGACATGGGCTGCCCTGCGGGAATGATCAACACGCAGGGGATGAGAATATCGGGCTCGGACTCCAAGGTGAATTTCTCGACGCGGCAGCCTCTTTCTACACCCTCCATAACCGAACCGATTGCGGGGATGATCCCCCGGGGGGGGATACGCAGGATGCGGACGAGATCTCGTCGCTTCTTCCGACGGTTCAATGTGCGCGCGGCGAGCATGTCCGCCTTGACTGCGCTGGAACGAAGCGAGACATATTCGATCAGCGACTTTACGCCTGATGGGCGGCTGGTTTTCGGGAAACACATCAGCCTTGATTCAGGCAAATCGCGAATCACGGGGACATCGGCCGGCTCACCGGATCCAACTCCGAGAAGCCATTTTCTGAACCATCCGAGCATGTGACGCTGCATCTCCGGAAAATACCCGTGCGCCGCATCGACGGTTCGAAGTGCAATGCGATCCTCGACATCCATGAGCCGATAAATCTGGCGTGCGCCATTGTATGAACGGGCCGCCTCGGAAAAAAGGAATGCCGGTATTGTCTCGTGGAGTGCGGTGAGGAGAAGAAGTGGGTTCGGTGCCACCATGCCCAGCACCGCCCATTCCTCGGTTATTTTCAGACCATCAGGCAGAGTTTCGCACCAACAGTTGGCATTCGTCACGTAAGCCTGAAACGTGCCGGCCGAGACAACCGGAACCGAGGCCTTCACGCGGGCATCCAGAGCGGAAAGCCACATGGTTTGATTCCCGCCTCCGCTTTCACCGGTCACTCCGATTTTCTCGCTGTCCACGTCATCGAGCGACTGCAGCAGATCGATCCCGCGCATGTTGTCGTAGAGTTGCATCCCCAGAAGTGTTTCCGAAATGGAAAGCAGAGCGGCTCCCTGCTGATTGCCGTGATACTCAAATAGCCCGGGCAATGTTCCCCGTTCACCGGCCCCGATGGCGTCCACGCTCAGGGTCACGATGCCTTCTTTGGCCAGTATGTGGCCACGCGCGGCGACCTCCGGCGCTATTTTCCCCTGGAGCCAATGCCCGTGGACATTCAGAACCGCAGGAAATGGACCCTTCCCGTCTGGAACAAAAAGGTTCGCCGTGACACGCAGACTCGGACGACTCTGGTAAGTCAGCTTCAAAATCCGATATCCATCCATCCGAAGTATCCCATGAGCTTGGATGTCCAGTCCCGGCGGCTTGGGGAACGACCCGATCGCCGAGAACAACTGCCACCGGAGCCTCCTGCGCTGCCGCATCCATTCCCCAACGCTGGAAGGCGTTTGGTGCTTCCGGCTGAGCGCACGCGCCTCCTCACGCAACACATCCCTGAGAAAAACTGGTTCGGATTTCATTCGATCAACTTTCGACTATTTCGGACCGCCATGACGATGAACTTCCGGCGGGGGAGGCGCAAACAGGGGCGATCTTCCAAGAAACAGAGCAACTCATTCAATAATTTTGATTAAAAGGATCAATCTCTATACTTTGCGTTGCGGGAATGCGAAAATAGTCCTGAAGATGGAAATCCGAAATCAAAACGCTGCTCGCCCGATCCGTTGGCCTGGTTCAAGCGGCCCTCGTCAAAAAGGTTTCACTCTTTTGGAGTTGCTGGTCACGGTCGCCATTATCGGCATTCTTGTCGCATTGATTCTGCCAGCCGTCCAGTCCGTTCGGCAACGGGCCCGCTCCGTAGGTTGCATGTCGTCGCTGCGGCAGCTCTACGTCGGGACCACCCTTTTTGCGGCCGACAAGGACGGGGTGATACCTTATTCCGAGAACAATGGCGGATTTTTTGATCCCACTTGGATGAAGAAGGCCTCGGAGTATGCGCTCGGCGGCACCAATGGGGGGATCTTGATGTGTCCGGATGGCCCCCTTGCCAATTCCAAGCAAACTTCTACAACGGAGGGGGTTCAAGCGAACTATGGGATGAACGTAGAATATCTGCGTTATTTATATAGTGATGGAAGTGTCAAGACAGCGAAGAACTCTGCCTTGAGCAAGTTCGTTAAATTGCTGGAGCTACCTGGAACGGTTGTCCTTTTGTATGATTCAGGTTCACACTGTCTAACCCAGAGTCAGGCTATGAATCCATCGCCGAGCTGGTCGTATATTCCGGGTTACAGCAAGAACAAATCCATTGCGGTATATTATGCGTCGAAGCCGAAAGTGACCGTCGATGCCCATGCTGGCCGGCATGGAGGAATAATTAACTTTGTCAGGGGGGACGGAAGTGCCGGCCAGGCGAGGGCCAAGGATTTCGTCGAGGATATCAAATACTGGTAACCCATTCACTCCGCCGCCCCCTGGAGTCTGACCGCTTTTCAAAATATTTGAACGAAGAACAATAAGGATCATGAATACAAAGCTGAAACAATTGGGCGTGGTGGCAATTGCCTTATTCGCCATGGTGCTGCCGGGATGCGAAGCGAAAGTCAAAGCCGAACCAAAGTCGTCAACAAAACTCCGGGACTGCGTGATCTATGTGCCGAACGGCGCTCCACCAAGCAACCTCACTGCGGCTAAGGAATTGCAGTTCCACCTCCGCAAAATTATCGGGAGCCATCTCAAAATCGTTCATGACCCGGCGCAGCCGATGATCGCCGTGGGGGACAGTCCGGAAGCGAGGGCTGCAGCGATCCATTCCGAAAACATCCCCTACGAAGGATTTGTGCTCAGGGGCATCGGGGGAAACCTCTTTATCGTTGGACGGGATATCCCTGAAGATGGTCCGACTCCCACAGATGGAAAGAGTCTCGGCACACTCTATGGGGCCTACGAGTTTTTGGAGAGCGTTCTCGGCGTCCGCTGGTTGCTGCCGGGAACTCTGGGAACGTATTTTCCACCAGAGAATCCCGATCTGGAAATCACCGGCCTGAACGTGGATTTTGTGCCGAAATTCAAGTATCGGAACTTCTTTGTCCAAGCGGTCGGCGGGGTTGACAGCGAGGCGTATTGGCTGCGGGGCAGAACGCAGTTCTATCAGATGAAGCTCGTTGTGACCGATCACGGCTGGCCCGACTTGTTTCCCGCCCCCGGCTCCCCTGAGGCAGCCGTCGTCAAGGACCGGATGACCACTTACAACGAGCACCCGGAATGGTTCCAGATGTCCCGCAACGGCCAGCGGGTAGCACCGACATCGGATTCCTTTTTTGTCTGTCTCTCCAACCCGGAGTTGCCGGCGGAAATCGCGAACCGTGTGGCCAAATTCTACCAAGCCGACCCCAAACGTCACATCTGGTGCATTGGACCCACGGATGGGGGACCGATCTGTGAATGTCCGGAGTGTCAAAAACGCCTTTATATCATGACCCCGGAGGAGATGGGACCCACCGGCCGGGGCAACTATACCCAGTCGTGGACGCCGCTCGTGCTCGACTATTACCGGAAAACCGCGGCGATTGTGAAAGAGAACAGTCCGGGGCTCTTCGTGAACGCGCTTTGCTACCAGCAGTATGAGTTTCCGCCGCGCGAAAAACCTGTCGAACCCGTGCCGGACAACTTCATTGCCGGCATGGCGCCGCAGCATACGGCTTACGGCCCCGTCCGACTTTATGAGCCGGTCAACAAAAACTGGGAACGCTGGATCAAGTCCTGGAGGGGAGTGTTCCAAAAGCAGGTCTATTACGGTTTGGATTTTTGGATTCGCCAATATGCGGGTGCCGTCATGTCCCCCTATCCAGACATCATGAAAAAGACTTTCTCGGTGCTTTTGGAGGAGGGCTACGACGGCGCGTATTTCTACAGCAATCCCGTCGGATCCAACGGTGCTTATTGCTGGGTCGTGACACAAATGCTTTGGAAGCCCGACGGTGATCCCAAAGCCCTGATGAAGGAATTCTGCAACAAGGCCTACGGCTCCGGAGGGGAATCGATCCTCAAGATTCTTGAACTCTCCGAAGCAAACATGAGGGCGCTGATTACAAAAGTGAACGGCAAAGTGGGTCACAATATGACGCCGGAGATGCTGAGGGACGTCTATGCCGCGAGCTGGCCGGAATTTGAGAAGCTTTATCAGGCGGCTGCGGCGGGAGCAGAGACGCCCGACCAAAAATGGCGACTCTCCCTCCTTGCAAACAATTTCAAGGTTCTCAGCTACCACCTGACACGTTTGGGTATGATCCAGGAGAACCCGGACTCCCCCTTTCATCTCACGCAGGCGGAATTTGGCAAGTTGGTCACATCGGGATATCCGGGTGGTCCGCTGCGCGGTCTCGTGGACGGCCCGCCGGAGGCTCGGGAATACACGCGGGAGTGGCATCCCCTCGAGGTTTCGATACCGGAGCAGATCCCCAATACCGAACCGCGCACCGAGGCTTGGTTCGCCGGAAACCAGGAATTCGTGTGCCTGGCCGAGGCTGACGGCGACGCGGTTCTCCAGATGAAATACCAGACAGATGTCAATAAGGAAACCGGGGAACTCTCTCTTCCCGAAGTCGGCTACTATCATGTTTTCAACGCAAAAGGTGAAAAAATCGTCACGGATATCGCTCAGGATGGACGTTTGGTTTTTCCGGTTAAGAAGGGCAACACTTATGTTGTTGCCTACGTGCCGTTGGCGGGAAAAGGCTCCAACTCGCGCTGGAGTCTGGCAGAAACCCAGTTGGTCCGTTATGCGGTCGGCTACCGGAATGCCCCCCGGGGCCTTTATTTTTCGGACACAGGCAAGGTGGCGACCCCCTGCTATTTCTTTGTGCCCGAAACGCTGGGCAAATTCACAATCTATCTGAACGGCGGCCAGGATGTGGAGCTATTCGATCCGGCCGGAAAGTCGGCCGGGCGCAAGGCGGGCTACGGATATGCGGCCTTGGAGGTGGATCGAATCCAAAGCGGAGCTCCTTCGGGATGGTGGAAGGTCAAGACTCTCTCCAACGGGAACGGGTTTCTCCAGCAAGGCCCCGGACTGAGCGGCTACTTCGTGGACGATCCGTCCAAGGCACTTTCGGTCAGACTTTCAAATTAGAAGTTCACTGACAAACAGATGCCAGAAAATGCAGCGGTGAGGGCCATCGAAGGCAGCAAGCCTTACCGATGCGGCACCCTGACCTATACCAAAGCCGGCCTGACGGCAGTATTCGCTGCGTTGCTTTGGGGTGACTTCTGCTATGTCCTGATGGACTCTGTCGTGCCCAGCATCCTGCCGCTGAAGCTCAAGGCGCTGGGATGCTCGAATATGCTGATCGGGCTCATCCTGACAACAGCCCCAAGCGTTCTCGGGATCGGCATGGTGCCGTATATCAGCGTGAAGAGCGATCGGTATCGGAGCCGCTGGGGAAGGCGGATCCCATTCATTGCATGGACGCTGCCATTCCTCTGTGGGAGCCTTGTCCTTCTGGCATACAGTCAGGAAATCGCCGACGGGTTGGTGAAGAATGCCCCATTCCTTCGTGAATCCGCTCCCGCAACCGTTGCGATTGCGGTCATCGCCCTCTTTTACACGATGTTCCGGTTTTTCAGCATGTTTGTGAGTTCGGTGTTCTTCTATCTGTTCAATGATGTCGTGCCGCCGCAATTCCTCGCACGTTTCTATGGAGCTTTCAGAATCGTCGGAACCGCAGCGGGCGCTCTCTATAGCTTTTTCATTTTTGGGATGGGCGAAACCCATATGAGGGAGCTTTTTCTCGGAGCATCCCTGCTCTATTTTCTGGGTTTCAGCGTGTTGTGCCTGGTGGTGAAGGAAGGGGATTATCCTCCGGTGGAATCCGGTGTGGTGCCTGCCACCGGACGATGGGGTGGACTCCTGAGCTTTTTTAAAGAGTCGTTCTCAAACAGTTTTTACCTCTCGATATTTCTGTTTGTCGCCTGCAACAGCATGGGCAATGCCATCGGCACGTTCGGAGTGTTCTTTAACCGAGAAATGGGGCTGTCTCTAGATCAGATCGGTCGCATGGGCGCCGTCGGTCAGGTGAGTGCCGTGATCGCGATATATATATCCGCCGTCTTCATCGACCGATGGAATCCGATGCGTGTCGCCGTTTACGTCTCGATATTTGGTGTGATTCATAATTTCACGCCATGGCCGTGGATCTTCGTAACGCTTCCGTCGAATGCATTCTTCTGGATGCTGCTCAGTTGGATTATCATTTCGCAGTTTCAAGCCGGGCTTGCGGGAGCAAGCGGAATGCCTCTTTACACGCGCGTGTTCCCGCAATCCAGGTTCGGACAGTTTTGTTCGGCTCAAAGTCTCCTCGGCACCCTTCTCACGCTGGCAAGCAGCGTCGGGGCCGGGATGTTTATCGACGTGATTTCCCAGTATTGCCGCTATCCGGAATTCGGATACCGCTTCATTTTTATCTGGAGCACCATTTTTTCGATAGCCGCCACGGCATTCATCGTTGTCGCGTATATGAAATGGTATCGCCTGGGAGGGGATGCGCATTTCCATCCTCCAGCATCCTGGAGAAAGGAGGGAGTCGAGGAACTCCCCATCGTCACGACGGTCGGACCACAGTCGCTCTGGCTGGGAATTACATTCCGTCTGCTGGACGCAATGGTTCTTCTGAGTGCGACCGGCATTGCCGCACTTTCAGCTTGGATGTTCTGGAGGGGAGCGATGGTCGCGTTCTGGTGGCACGCCGGCCTGCTGTTTCCAATTTCCCTTTTCGTCATTTTTTTCTGGTTTCAATTAAAAAACGGAATTCTTGCCGATATGGACCGGGTCCGCCGTGGAGAGATGCCGAAGAATGGGATTCCTCATCACGGGGTTCTCTTTATCGCGGCTCTCAAGTTTCTACTGGCCTTGGCAATCTGGTGCATGCAGGTCATCGTCAGCATTAATCTGAGCGAACAAATGGATGCCGTCATCTTTACCGTTGCTAGCATCATTGTGAATCTTCTGGTTGTTGGGGCCATATGGGTGCTCTGCCGGGTGGAACGCGGGTTCTCCATAACGATCGACAGGAACCTTTCCCAAGCGCTTGCCTGACACGACTTCGCAGCGACTCATCTGGTTTTCTACGTTTTGGTGAGAATGCCTTTTCCCCTGTTGAATGTCGTGATTGAGTGGGGTAACAAAATATGAGAATTGATGCTCACGCCCACGGGATCTACGGGCTTCCTCCGAAACCTGCCGATTTGGAGACGTATATTGCTGGTTGCAGGACCAGGGGAATCGACAAAATTGCGCTGATCGGAGGCGAGGAGGCCATGTTTGAAATGCAGAGCAAGCGCCCGGATTTTGTCATTCCGATCATCTATCTCGACATAGATACAGCGCAGTCTTCCGACGTTCGTCGGGTGATCGATAAGGGTGCCAGGGGAATCAAGTTCATCTATCCCATGCGATCTTATGGCGATGACGCTTACTTTCCGCTTTACGAAGAAATCAATCGACTCGGCGGCACGATTGTCTTTCATACCGGCTATGTCATGGTCGGGCTTTTTGACGGAGCGACAAGTGCCACTGCGGTACCGTCCTACCGTAAGCCATCGCTTGTCGATATCTCAGACATGCGCCCTACAACGATCGACAGGATCGTCAGAGGGTTTCCAGACCTCAAGATTCTGCTGGCGCATTTTGGAAATCCCTGGTGGGAGGAGTGCTGGAAAATGATCGCCTCCCACAAAAATGTGTATGCGGATTTTTCCGGGGGCACCGCCTATCGGAAATCCATGACACTGTGGAGCGAGATGTTTGCTCCCGATGGAAAGCTCGATACGGCCACGGCAGGGAAGCTGTGCTTCGCTTCTGATTTCTGCTATTTTTTGGATAACAACCCCTTCGGATTTGAGCCCTTTATTGATTTTTACGAACGGTTCTTCGACCGGGTGGGCATGCCAGATGAACTTCGTCTGCGTATCAACTCTGGCAACGGCAGGAAACTATTCGGCCAGAGCGTTGCTTAATTCGAGCTTTCACTGCGGCATGGTTTAGCGGCCCCCGTCCACAACAACGGTTTGTCCGGTAACATAGGCTGCGCTGGTAGCGAGGAAAAATATGACATCGGCAACGTCTTCCGGCGTTCCAACGCGTTTCAGCAACGTGTTCTCCACGGATTTCAGGCGACGCTCCTCCGGCCAGCTTTTCGTCCAGGGCGTATCAATCCATCCCGGCGCTACGGCGTTAACCCTCACATCAGGCGCGAGCGCTCTGGCGAGATTCTGCGTGAGGTTGATGAGTCCTGCCTTGCTTGCCGCATAGGGAATGCTACTGGCCTGACCATTGATACCGGCAACCGAGGCGGTATTCACAACCGCCCCATGCCGCTCCTTCAAAAACGGAGCCGCCGCCCTGGTCATTCGGAACGGCGCAACAAGATTCACATTCAAGAGACTGCTCCACAGCCCGTCATCCAACGCGGCGATGTCCGCAAAGGCCACCGGGGTGGAGACGCCGGATGTTCCCGCGTTATTGATGAGAAAATCCAATCCCCCGAATCTCTTTCCGATATCCTCTATCAACAAGGAAGGTATATCCGGATCTCCGGCGTTCGCTGTGACGAAAGCGATCATTTTCTGTGCATTTCCCGGCATCCCTCCTTCTTGAGAGAGAGCAAGAACCGTGGCCTCTGAATGTGGAGCGATATCCGTCACCAAGACCGCAGAACCGGCAGCCAACAAACGCCGCGCTATTGCCAATCCGATCCCGGAGCCGCCTCCGGTGATCAGCGAGACTTTTCCATGGAGGGTTGTTCTGGTCATCGTTTGAAGGTATTCGGCATTGTGCGATTGCTTTTCGGCAGTTTGAGTTCCATTAGTATTTCTGCAAGAATACTGGATGTTGGGTTGTATTAAGTGGCAGAATATTTCGCCTCAAGATGATGCCGAATGAGTCGCTTTGTTCTTGCCTCAACCGTTTTGGATATTTGTTTGTCAAGATTTGAAATAGGCATTTGCTTAATGGATTCGGAAGCTTCGGGGGTTCTGGATTTCTCTTGGGGGGCAGTTGGCTTCGGAGTAATCCCAACCACGGAGATGCCCATCATGATCGATTTTCTCTCCCATTATTAAATGTAGCACATGAAACACGGGCAGCTTTTTCTATTCCAAGGCGATTCGATTACCGACTGCCAGCGTCACAGAGAAAGTCAGGATCTGGTCAACCAGAGTGCTGCGTTGGGGTGTGGTTACGTGGGCCACTTGGCCGGAGCTCTGCTGGCACAGTATCCCGGACATCGTCTCCGCATCTTGAATCGGGGAATCAGCGGAAATAGAATCGTCGATTTGTATGCGCGATGGAAGCCTGATGGCGTGAACCTGAAGCCGGACTGGATCAGCATTCTTATCGGGGTGAACGATGTCTGGCATGAAATAAAATCGTGCACAGGTGTTGAGTTGGACCGATTCGAGCAGGTTTTCCGAATGCTTTTGACATACACGCACCAGTGTATTCCGGATGTCCGCTTGGTATTGTGCGAACCGTTCGTGCTTCCTTGCGGTGTTGTCACGCCAGAGTGGGAGGATGATATTCGCGGGAGGCAGGATGTTGTGCTCAGGCTTTCGGCGGAATTCTCGGCGCTACGGGTGCCGTTTCAGGAAATGTTCAACGAAGCACTGAAGGAGGCCCCACCCGAATATTGGGCGGAAGACGGAGTCCATCCCACACCGGCAGGGCATGCTCGGATGGCGCTCTACTGGCGTTCCCGCCTTGGAATATGACTGCCCAAGTTCATCCTCCAGGCTACAGTCCACTCATCCTTACGGATCCGACGTTCGAATTTCTGGAGTCGGATGCCTACAGACATTTCCTTTTCAAATATGTTCTGGAGACCGGCGTCCGCCTTGTTCTTCACCGGCACGCACAGCGGGCGGACTGGCCCTACATCGACACCAAGTTCAATCCGAACACTGGAAGCGATTTGCCCGCAGAAAGCTACGAGATGATCTATCCCTGGCTTTTGGGGCGAGGAATGGAGGCTCTGGTCCTGCATCTCGAATCTCTCGACATGCTGGGTCTTTCCTCCGGTGAGAAGGAGATCGCAAAGGAGGTTTTTCCCCAGCTCATTGAAAGCACGACGGACGCAATCCTCGAGATATTTTCCCGATACAAGGGAAGGTGCCCGTTCCGCATCGGTCGGTCATTCGAAATGAACCCGCTCAATGGTTCCCAAAATGCACCGGATCCAGGGAGATCTGGTGCAGGAGACATATTCTGCGCAAAGGCACTGCTTCTCAGCACAAGCCCTGAAGCACGTCAGATAGGGTTGGAAATACTTGACCGAATTGCAGGTCATGTAAAGCAGGGATTCTTCCTTTTGGAGGCAGCCAAGGGACAGCCATATGGGCAAAGTCAGTGCGGGCACATGCTGTTCATGGCCGTGCCGGCTCTGATCGCGCGTTTCGACTTTGATGACAATGCTCGCGCATGTCATTTCAGCCATAGTTGCGAATTGCTGGAGCTTGTTTTGGACCGCCACTTTGATCCGGCAACAGGGCTCTTTAGCGAATATGTCGGGCAGACAGGCCACCGCGGCGAGTATCTTGACCCCGGGCATTGCGCCGAACTGGTTGGACTCGGACTTTCCGCGATTCATGCGATGGAGATGGATGGAACCGGAATGAGCCCCGAAAGGACCCACCTATTTATACGTGCAAAACACCTTCTGCCGGAGATTCTGATAGGCGCGATCAAGGCCGGTTTTTGCGAACAGCAGGAGGGGATATTCAAGGCCGTCAACAATCGGACAGGCGAGATCATTAATGATGATATGCCATGGTGGAACCTTCCCGAGGCGATGCGTGCCGCGCTCTTTGCCGCGAAGGCGACCTCGTGTCCGGACACGAGGCGAGAATGCATTGACATCTATGCCAAATGCCACAATGCCTACTTCCGGCACTACCTTAATCCGGACATGATGCTTTTCCCGTTTCAGACCCGGAGTGGAAAAAGTGGGCAGGTTCTAAATTGCGCGCCTGCCATTCCCGAGGGGGATCCACTATACCATAGCAACATCTCTTTTCTCGATATTCTCTCCCGTCTTGCGGCCCGCGACACAGGTCGGGCCGATATGTTTCAAACGCACTATAAACACAAACCAATGCCATGATACCCAAAGTAAAAACCGCCATCGCAAAAACCAAACAGGAATCCGGTGCCGCAGCGGCCGTGCTCGGCGCAAAACTCATCCGCGAAGCAATACGGAAAAACGGGAAAGCCAACATCATCGTGGCCACCGGAGCCTCGCAATTCGAAATGATCGAGCAACTCGTCAAAGCCCCGCGGATCGATTGGACGTGCGTCACAGCATTCCACCTCGACGAATACGTCGGCATGCCGATCACGCATCCGGCTTCGTTCCGAAAATATCTGTGGGAGCGCTTTGTGTCGCAGCTTCCACTTCCGCTCTCTTCATTTCATTACCTCAACGGCGAAGGGGACCCGCTGAAAGAGTGCCTGCGCGTTGGGTCGATCATCGCGAAGCACCCGATCGATGTCTGCTTTGCGGGAATCGGCGAGAACGGACACCTCGCATTCAACGATCCGCCAGCCGACTTCAAAACCGCGGCACCGTATCTCGTGGTCAACCTCGACGAGGCCTGCCGCAAGCAGCAGATGGGCGAAGGTTGGTTCAAGACCCTCGCGCAAGTGCCCAAGCAGGCGGTCTCGATGTCCATCCGGCAGATCATGAAGTCGAAGGCCATCATTTGCACGGTGCCGGACAAGCGCAAAGCACAGGCTGTGAAGGACTGCCTCACTGGCGGGGTTACGCCCGTGCATCCCTCCTCCATCCTCCAGCGCCACAAAGCGGCCTGGTGCTTCCTGGATGCTGGATCTGCCTCACTTCTCTGAGCCATGCGCATCGAAAAATACACCCTCGGGGTTGGCGACCGATTCGGGCACCAGGGGGTCGCGCAGTTGGCCGCCCTGCAAAAGGCGGCCGATGCCGGCGTCATGGTCATACCGGGCTGGAACAAGTCGAACCGCGAACACACGTTGATCGGCAGCACGCCTGCCGATACCCGAAGAGCTGCCGATGCAGCGGTGAAGGCCGCAGGATGGAAGGCTGCCTATCACCTGGATGCCGACCATATCGGGCTAAAAACCGTGGACCGGTTCCTTGAGCACTGCGATTTTTACACGATCGACGTCGCGGACTTCATCGGGCAGGCGGCAGAGCCGGCTGATATTTCCGCAGTTCGGGAATCGCTTCGCCCGCTGATCGGGAGATCCTTTCCGGCACTCGGGCAGGACCAGCCCCTCGACGAGGGCGCGTTGGAGGGTTTTCTGCGCGCCTACGCGCTGGCGATGCGCGAGGCAGGAAAGATCTACCGGCACATCGAATCCGCCCGGGGGAAAGACAACTTCATCGCGGAAGTCTCGACAGATGAAGCCGAGACGCCGCAGTCGCCGCTCGACCTGTTTCTTATCCTCGGGGCCCTGGCGGGCGAGGGCGTGCGCGTGCAGACGATCGCCCCAAAGTTTTCCGGACGGTTCAACAAGGGCGTGGATTACGTGGGAAACGCGCGACAGTTTGCGCGAGAGTTCGAGCGCGACCTCGCTGCGATCCGCGCAGCAGTCGCCGAATTCGGGCTGCCGGAAAACCTCAAAATCAGTGTGCATTCCGGGAGCGACAAATTCTCCATCTATGCGCCCATGCGGGAGCTCTTGAAAAAGCACGGCGCCGGGCTCCACCTCAAGACGGCTGGAACAAACTGGCTCGAAGAGGTTATCGGCCTGGCGCTGGCGGGAGGCTCCTGCCTCGATGTGGCAAAGGAAATCTACGCGAAAGCCTTCAATCGGATTGACGAGCTGAGCCACCCCTACGCCACGGTCATCGACATCAGGCGCGATATGCTCCCCGATCCAACCGTTGTTTCAGGATGGGACGGCGGGTCCCTGGCTGCCGCCTTGACCCATGAACCATCGGACCCTCGATTCAATTCCTCGCTCCGACAACTCATCCATGTGAGCTTTAAAATCGCGGCTGAAATGGGGCCTGTTTACCTGGAGGCCATCAACGCGGCGGACCCCACGATTGCCGCATGCGTGACAAACAATCTCTACGACCGGCATATCAAACCCCTCTTTATCGGGTGAAGGTCAGCCTGTTTGATATCCAGGTCAACGGGTTTGCGGGAGTGGATTTCCAGCAGCCCGATTTGGCCGCCGCCGATCTCCGACGCGCGGTGGACGCGCTGGCCGTGCACGAGACCCGGAGGTTTTTTCTCACGCTCATCACCGACGGAATCTCCTCGCTTTGCACAAAGGTGCAAAACATCGAACGGATCCGGTCATCTGATCCAGTCGTCGGGGAAGCCGTCTGCGGGTATCACATCGAGGGGCCGTGGCTTTCGCCGGAACCCGGATACCGTGGCGCTCATGATTCCCGGCACATGGGATCGCCGGACATCGCGGATTTCGACCGCCTGCAGGAGGCCGCCGCCGGTCACATCAAACTGCTGACCCTGGCCCCCGAGCTGCCGGGCAGCGCGGATGTCATTCGACATGCTGTGAGTTCGGGCGTGCAGGTTTCCCTCGGGCACACCAACGCATCCGATGCCGAGATCGACAAAGCCATCGATGCGGGAGCGAGGTTTTGCACGCATCTTGGAAACGGTGTTCCCTCCGAAATGCACCGGCACGACAACGTGATCCAGCGCCTTCTTGCGCGGGACGAACTGACCGCATTTTTCATCCCCGACGGGATCCACCTGCCCCCATTCGTTCTGAAAAACTTTTTCTGCGCCAAACCGGTCGGCAAGGCGCTTTTTACGACCGACTGTATGGCGGCGGCGGGCGCGCCAGCGGGAGTTTACCGCATCGCTCACCACGAACTCGTGGTCGGTGAGGATAGGATGGTTCGTGCCCCAGGCACCTCGGGTTTCGCGGGGTCCGCACTCGCTCCGGATGAGGGGGTCAACAATATCCGCCGCTGGCTGGGACTGGACGCAGACAAGGCCCGCAGCCTTTTTTCCACCGCCATTGCTGATGCCTTTGGCCTTTGTCTTTCGAGTATAAAATGACGATGAAAATATTCCCCCCTGTCAACATCAGCGAAGGTGGAGATTTTTTGAGTGAGCCGCATTATGGAAAGAATGGAACAGATTTGGCGTCGATATTGCCAAGTTATCTTGGCCAGCCTCTGCCGAGTGCAGCGTATGGAGGCCGGGAAGAAATCCTGCCTCCCGTTCTCCTGATGGGGGCGGACGGCGGGACGATTGCCAGCACTGGGGTCGCGCCCGAGGCCTTGATGAAAATCTACAACAGCTTCCTGTCCGGTGATCTGATCGGAGCCAAGCGCATCCAATTCAGACTCTTGGAACTCATCAAAACGATGTTTGCGGCAGGCAATTTTTCGGAGGGGTTGCGCGAGGGCCTCAACCTGCGCGGGGATTCAACACCGGCCGCGGACCACAACCGATGATCCCCCCACGAGATGGAACACTTCAACGCCATCCGCAGCAAACTCGCCTGCCTGCTTAAAGAGTGCGGAGTCGCCGAGGCAGCGGCTTCCTGTCAAACATCCTTGTCGAAAGTCGATTCGATGCTGGAACGGATCCGCAAACGTCTTCCGTAGTAATACCCGCAATCCCAATGGCCGTCCTCGCCTTTGCCGAAACCCCGTTTTTGAGCATCACCGCCCTGGTGGCGGATGCCATGCTGAAAGCTGCCGACATCGAATTACTGGGCTTTGAGCCAACGGGTGCGGAGACGATCATGGTCCGCATTGCTGCAACAGAACCCGGCGATGCCGAAGCGGCACTCCTCGCGGCCTCCAGCGAGGCGAAACGTCTCGGCGTTTCCGCCACGACTTCCCTTCTCGCGCGACCACACCCGTCCATCCCGGCCCTCAATACCAAGCTCAACACCCTCAATCCACTCTACGGCGGACGCGACGAAATGCACCCGTCGGATTTTCCAAACAAGACCATGAACAAAAACCAAGCCATCGGAATCCTGGAAACCCAGGGACTCACCGCCATCCTCGAAGCTACCGACGCGATGCTGAAAGCCGCCGACGTCGAGTTGGTGGGCAAAGAAAAAATCGGAGCCGCCTACGTGACGGTTATCGTGCGCGGCGACGTGGCCGCCGTGAAAGCAGCGGTGGAAGCAGGCGCTCAAGCCGCCAGCCCGCTCGGAAAAGTCATCGCGTCCCACGTCATCGCCCGCCCGCACGAAGGACTACTCGCGTTGCTGCCCTGATAGAGTCAGGTCCAATCACATTTTGAACCACTTTGGCGCGGCCCCCGCTTTTTGAAGCAAGAGCGATGGCAGGTTACTTTCTGAGGGGGAAGTTGCCTGCCGGGGCCGCGCCATCCATTTCTTTTCGTAGTCATCACTTCGCTGTGCTCACTCCTCCCCCGCCGCTCCCTTCCCGAGTTTCGTCTTCACGCTCGCCGCGACCGGCACAACTTTATCGATCTCCATATTCTCCTCCGCCGAATACAGCGTATGGCGGGCCGTATGGAATTCCTTGGTCGGCTTGAACACCGCCTTCGCGCTGAGTGCGGCTCCGGCATTGTGACGGGCGAACAGGGCTTGGAGTTCGCCGATAATCTCCTCGGCGGCGGCTTCCGGGATCAGGTCGCCTTTGATTTTCAACTCGAAGCTCTGCTTGAAGAATGCGGCTCCCTTTTCTCCGGTCACACGCAGGATGGCCGCATCGTCGGTCGTGCCCCGGTAGGAATTTGAGAACCCGACCCGCACGAGCTTGTCACCGGCCTTTGCTTCGACTGACGAGGCGACTGCCATCTGGCCGGAGTAGTGCCCAAAATAGAACGGCTTGGCGATGGCGATCAGCTCGGCCTTCTCGATTTCCAGCGCTCCCTCGATGGATTCGAGTTGTTCGCTCTTTTCGAGAATCCCCTCGACGAGCGCAGCCACCTGTCCGTCTGGATCTGGCAGCTCAGGATACGTCTTGGCGGCTTTCGCCGCTGGTGCTGTGGTTGCGATTCCCGCGAGGTTGATCCGCTTGAGCCCGGTTGCGGGAGTGACCGGGGCGGCAGTTGCTGTCGATGATTTGGTTTTCATACCGCCATGAGCCTCGTTCGCGCCGCTCGCGGGAATCCATCGCTGATGGGGGTGCTTGGAGGGTGCGGGCGGATTCCGGTTTTCAAATCCAAAACCGCCTGTTTATGCTGTTGCCCAACACAACATTCCCCGTCATGTCCAACCTCACCAAACGCGATCTTGTGATGCAGATCACCAAGGAAACCGGAATCATTCAGGCGGAAGTATTCACGGTCATCCAGCAAACGCTCGACGCCATCACTACCGCCCTGGCCTCCGGGCGGGACTTGGAGTTGCGGAACTTCGGTGTATTCGAGGTTCGTTTGACAAAATCCCGCGTCGGGCGCAATCCGAAGAAACCGGAGAAGGACGTGACGATTCCCGCACGAGCCACAGTGAAGTTCAAAGCTGGGAAAATCATGCGCCAGCGGGTGCTCCTGCGAACCAAGAAACTCAGCAAGAAGTAAGCTTCAATTTACGAAGCGATGCTTGGCCCACGCCCGGCACTCCTCCGTGTCGCTGCGAAGTTGGATGGGATACGGCGCATTGCCGCGCTTCATCACCACGCCCTCGAAGAAATCGCATCGCAGACGGCGGTTGATCGCTTTCAGGCCGGCATAAAATTCAGACACCGCATTATCCTCATCCCGGACTGATGGCGGAAGAAACAGGCCGTTCTCGGGGAACGATTCCCACTCGCCCGTGGATAGGCACTCGGTTTCAACAAGTCCGGCGAGGAACTCCCGCCGCTCCTCGTATGTGGGTGATTCAGATTCAGGAATCCAGTCCAGGACGAGAAGACTTCCCCGCCCGATCTGGTGCCGACGTTCGAGGGCTTCGCAATCCGCCCACACGAGGCCATTCCCAGCCAGCGGTCGCAGAATATCCAGGGCGGCTTCAAACTCCCTCTCGATCGTGAGCCGCTGGCCGTGCCGGTTCCATATGGCCCCGGTCGGCGTGTAAACGATCGCCCGCCAACCATTGAACTTTGGCTCGGCGAACCAGATCCCGGATTTCTTCGGGGCGAGTTCGAGCTTTCCGCCTCGGATCGGCCGCGCTGGAAACGTGGGTGGATGCGCTGGGATGGGATCTGATTTTTCGTTTATCGGGCTTTGGTGGCTCATTTGGCGTGTGGCTGGTAGATGGGTGAGGCGTCTGCGAAAACGAGGCCCGTTCCAAACCCGAGGGCATTGCGGGCAGCAGCGAGCGTGGCCCCGGTGGTCGCCACGTTATCCACGAGGAAAACCGGCAGGGCGAACCACCCGCCGACCCGCACGAACTTGTGGTCGGTTGCGATGAGTCCGGGCAGACCCCGGCGGCGACGGGCGCACGAGGATTCCACTGGCACTGAACGGCGAAGGGCCGGGACGACTCGGGCTTGCGGGCCGTAATTGGCGGCGATGTCGCGGGCGAGGATCAGGTTGGCTTCGATGCTGCCGGTGCTCGCCGGAATTGGAACAAGCGTGACCGCTGGTAAATCGGACGGCAGGAGATCGGCCATTTCACGGGCGGCCAGCTCTGTTTCCTCGCCCCGCTTGAGCGCGTAGGCAATCCGGCGGGTTTCAGTTTCCTCGGGCGTGATCGGCCTCGACCTGGGCGACACGTATCTTCTGGCGGCAAGGATGGGAGGAACGTGGACCCCGCTGGGAACCTCGTTTATCAACCTGATTTCTCCCTTTTGCCGAGTGGCAGGGTGGGAGATAACCCCAGCGCTCATTCTCTTCGCATGAGGACCGAGAGGCAGCGTTCCTCGCTGATCAGGATCACGGCCACGCGGTCTTCGGGGATTGCCCCGATTTTCTTTGCGTTCGGCCAGCCATGGGCGAGGAGTGCGTTCGCATCTTTCACGGCTATGGCGAGCGTGAACGCCGGATACGCCCCACCCGCTTTGATCGCGTCCCGTTTCTCAGCGCAGTTGGGCTGGTAATACGAGGCGATTTCAAACCCGACCGAATCCTCCAAATCGAGGATCACGAACACCGGTGCCTTCGGGCTCGTGCCGAACGAGGCAACGTCCCGGTGATAATTCAGGATCGCGGTTTGGCGCGGCGTCATGGCTTGAACGGTATCGGCGGGTTACACTTTCTCACGATGTCTTTGACCCGAACGGGGAGGATATGCGGGTTCAACCGGGCATCATAGACGACGATGAACGGACGCTCTTTCCCCCGCCGCCAGATGGCGCGGAAGTCTTTCGTGTAGCCGACTTGGGCGGCTCCTTCGCATGGTGATTTCATATTGTTCTCAGGTTGTCACAGTTGCTCCAGTCCGAGTCGAAGTCGTCCGCCGCATCCCAGAAGGGCGAGGCGAACCCCTCGCGCTCGAACGACTCGGATACAATCCGGTTGGCATCTTCCTCGGATGCCGCCTCCACTTGGACTTTCCCGTAGCTGGGCACATCAGCGGCAACGATCACGGTAAACTTTTTCATATGTCAGTCGTGGGTTCCGAAGTGGCGCTCACCGTGGACAAGGCAGCGGAAGGCGATTTCGCACACGCAGCAGATCTGCTCGGCTTTGGTGCAACAGGCCACCCGCGCAAGAGCCACCGTGCGCTGGCAATCCGCCGAGCACGCCACCGCCTGCACCCACCGGCGGGCGAGGTGAAGATGCGGGGCATCGTGTTCGCGTCCGCAAGCCGGACAGTGGCCAAGGTCGTAATGGGCGTGCGTTGTGCGAGCGCGTTGGAAATGGGCGACAATCATGGTCAGTTCAGGTTGACGTCAGCCGTGCGGCCCTCGCGCGCCTTCTTGCCCGCCTGCACTTTGCGAATCTCGGCGAGCAGGGTGGATTCACTCAGCCGCCAGTTCGCCGGATCAGGGTCAACCGATGCGGTGTGGATCGCGTTCAGGCACACGTTCAGGATGTCGCCGCCGGAAAGCCCGCGGGAACTCATGGCCACGTTCCGCAGGTCGGCGCTCACCCGGCCGATGCTCGGCAGGTGGGATCGGAATATCCTCTCCCGCATCGAGGCGTTGGGCAGGGCGAACTCCACATGGCGGGCAATCCGGCGAAGGATCGCTTCGTCGTAATTGCCGAACAGGTTGGTCGTCATCACGACCACTCCACCGAACCGGTCGAGTTCCTGCATGAGCGCGTTGCGGTTCTGGTTGATCGAAGTGGCGCAACTCTCGCCCATCGCCACCCGGCGGGAAAGCAGGCTGTCAGCTTCGTCGAAGAACAGCACCGCGTCGGATTCAGCGGCCTCCTTGAACGCCTTCGCGATGTGCTTGGCCGTGTCGCCCAGATATTTGCTGATGATCTGGCTGTAATCGACTTGGTAGAGCGGCTTGCCGAGCCTCCACGCGATGCCCAGGGCGGCGCGGGTCTTCCCCGTTCCCGGAGGGCCGTAGAAGTTCAGGATGCAGCGCCCGGCCTGCGGCTGGATCTCGCTCAGCTTCCAAACCGCCTCCAACTGATCCCGCATCTCAATCGAGCGGAGGGCTGCGGCGATGTCCTCGCGCACCGTGCTGTGGAGCACGAGGCGGTCGAGGTCATGGCGGGGTTCAGGATCAACGAGGATTCCGACCGGTGCTGCCCCCTGCTCTCTGCGGCGTGGGCGTGGCGTGCGGTGGTCCTCGCGGTCCTCTATCATTTCTGGTTCATTATTCTCTGGCATGGTTTTCTTTCTGGTTGCTGCGTTGGTGCGCCGACAGCTACGCCACTCGCGTAGTCATTGGCGCAGGAAAATCACTCGTATCGGCTGTGCGGGAACACCTTCTTCATCATCGCCATGAAAGGCTTGGTGCCGTAGTTGCCCCGGATCATCGGGCTGATCGTCTCATCGTAAAACTTTGCCCACGGCAGGGACTCAGCATTGCGGCCACCGCCGCGCTCCCCATACATGCGGATGTAATCGGCATCGCAGATGAACTCGATCTGGTCTTTCTGCGAGCGGCCCCCGTCGCCCATGTCGCCGCCGATTGCGCTGTAGGTCGCCCAGCAGGCGGCGCTGAAGCGTCTAAATTGGTTCTCCGTCAGGCCGCAGAGTTCGGCCTTCGGGCTGTCTTGTTGGATTGTGGCTTTCATCCTCCTTGGCCTCTCGCTGTTCCCACACTGAGTCCATCAGTATTTTTCACCATTTTTCGGGGTGCTTTCCATGGCCCGTAGTGGAGGGTTTCGAGCATCAACCGACGGGCTTCCGAGGGCGAATACCGCACCACGCCGCCAGTGATTTTCCCGATGGCGTAATAGGCATCCCTGCGGGCGCAGACGATCCGCCCGTTGCTCGGGTCAATCACCGCATCGCCGATTTCGGCCCATGCGTGCCCGTAGCGGATTCCGGCAATCGGCCCCTGCCCGGTCACTTCGCCGTGGACGAGCAGGATTCCCGGGCATCGGGAGTTGCCGATCACGAATCTCGCCGCTGCCTCGTAACAATCGCCCTTCATGCCGCCGCCCTCATGTCGATGGCGCTTTCCAGATCCGCGAGCGCGGCACGCACGCACCCGCCGCTCCCCACGGCAATTTCTTGGGCGAGCCGCTTCGGGGCTTTCCACCGGCGGATCAGCCATGCGGCAATTTCATCCGACTCGGGACCGGTGATTTTGAACGCTTGGAACCGCGTTTGGAACCGTTCCGTGAGCAGGTCGAGTTGGAGGTTGCTCGTGCCGATGAGCGCCCGCCCCGGCCGCAGCCGGTCGAGGTAGGTAAGCATCAGGTCTTGGGCCTCGCGGGAGCAGCGGTCGAGTTCGTTCACGATCCGCACGCTCCAGCCGCCGCCGAACAGGCTGCCGTAGGCGAGCCCGTCCATCCACCGGCGTACGGCCTCCACCGTGATTTCGCGCCCGTTGTGATCCTCAATCGCACAGGGCTCGCCGCCGGTCAGTTCGCGGGCCACCATTTCGGCAATCGTCGTCTTGCCCACCCCCGGCGGCCCGTAGAGCAGGATTTTCATCGGACCGTCTTTGCCGGTGCGGATTCTGCGTGCTTTGGAAACGAGCGCACGCGCGGCAGTCTTGGCAGAACCGATCAGGTCATCTGGCACGGCCGGGCGGAATGAGGCAGGCGATTTCATAGCAGTCCCGCCTCCCGGAAGCTGAAGCAGGAGTTGGTGCCCACTATCAGGTGGTCCATCAGGTTGATCTGGATGATGCGCCCGGCTTCCGCGAGCCGCTGGGTGATCCGCCGGTCCGCCTCGCTCGGCCCGGCCTCGCCGCTCGGGTGGTTGTGGATCACCAGCACGGCGTAGGCAGCCATGGCCACCGCCGCTCGGAACACATCGCGGGGATGGACGGTGCATTCGTTCAACGTCCCGATCCCGACGAGCGTGTGCCCGACGGGCGAGAGGCGGGTGTTGAGCATGACAGCCACGCACATCTCCCGCTCGGGGTCATACCACGGCATCGCCGCGATCTTCTCCCGCCAGTAGGTTGCGGCAGAACTCGCATCATCAACCCGCATCGAACCCGGCGTTTCGTTGAGCCGCTGGACGCGCACCTCGAAGGTAGATTTTCCGTAGCGCGTCATGGCTGGCCCTCCAGTTTGCGGGCGATGTCGGCGACCGCCTCCGCGCCCTTCTTGTAAACGACGACCGCGATCAGCTCGTCCCCGCGCCATACCGCCCAGAACCGGTTGTATTTTGAGATCTGGATCATGGCGCTACCTCCTGCGTGGACGGTGCCCGTCGCTCCCAGTCCAGGGCGGCTGCATCCGCCTGCCCGTGGGTGGGGAAGTTCTCCCCGACCCACTGCTCGAAAGCCCCGCCCTCATCCCGGCCCCCGCGCACGACTGTCCAGCCCCGCCCGAAGGCGGCGGGGACGACTTCCGGCTGGTGAAGGGCGTTCACTTCGCCCACCCCTCTCTGCGGATGCGGGCCTTGAGCGTGTTGACCGGCACGTTGAACTCCGCTGCCGTCTGCTTCACACTCCGGTCCTTCCGGTAACGGCGTCTGATGGCCTTCCAGTCCGGCCCGAGGATCGCACGGATGGGCGCTGGAATTGGCCGTGTTTCCGCACGCCGCTTCACCGCTGGGGTAGCGGTATTGCCGGATTTCTCAGGGTTGAACGTGCGGTAGCGCGACGTGGAGAGCGGGTTGAACCGCTCGGCAGGTTTCTCCTTCTCCAGCCGCGACATCCGCTGCTCGATCCCCTCAAGCGCGGTGCCCGTCATGGCTTTCACTGCCGAGCCCACGAGTTTCGGGATGTCGAGCGACTTCCGCCCGGCCCGCGTCGTGGACATCTCGGCGATCTGGTTTGTCACGATCTCGCGGATCAACTCCAACGGGATTTCCGTGACCACATAGACGACGCCCGTCAGGCTTTCCAGCCCGAGCGCCTGCTTCATCTTCTCGCGGGCCTCGCGGGGCGTTTCCGCCTCGACCCGTTCATCGAACACGATCTCGCTCGACCGGCTGGCGACGATTTTAAAGAGTTTCATGCGACATCCTTCTCCGCCGACCAGAGGGCGAGTTGGTCCGTTGGCTTCTTCATCCAACGAACATTCCCCGAGCGTTCGAGTTCGTAGAGGAACCCGAGGTTCGAGCACCGCATCCCGTGCCATTCCCGCCAGTCACCGAACAGGTTCGTTTTCGTCGCCCCCATGAGCACGAACCGCCCGTCCACGCTCTGGAGCAGGTCCGGATCGTGCAGGTGGTTCACCAGCAGGGCCATCACCCGGCTGTCGCTGATCGGCCCGCCGACTTTCCGTTTCTCTGTCCGCTCGATATACGCGAGCGCGTCTTTGAACCCGCCCCATGTCCCGTTGTGGAACAGGACGCGGCGGGCTTTCCCCACGAGGGCGGTTTGCGCCGACTTGTTCACCGGGAACGGATGGCAGAGCTCCGGGCTCACCCCTCCCACGCTCGCCCAACGGAAGTGGATCACGACCTCCCCCTTGAGCTTGCGCAGCAGTTGAT
>Ga0247835_1000381_pt1 | contig 64755 bp, 54 predicted proteins | sample LaCtaG_3_FD_189912 | JGI IMG/M metagenome (GOLD analysis project Ga0247835, IMG submission 189912) | Freshwater microbial communities from meromictic Lake La Cruz, Castile-La Mancha, Spain - LaCruzMarch2015_13.5m | ecosystem: Environmental > Aquatic > Freshwater > Lake | place: Spain: Castile-La...
CGGAAGTCCGACGGCTTCCCCGGCCCGCAAACCCTCTGGATTGGACTCCAGCGCGCTGCCGACTTCGTGCTGGCGATGGCGGCCCAGCGCGGCGTCGGGGAGGGGAGATATGGGTAATAGTCAGCTGTGACGCCCGTGAAGAGAAAGCCGCCCGCGCCACCGCAGCCGGAGGATTTCGCTAGCCCCCAGATGGACTTGTTCCGGGGCCTGCTCTGCAACACCAGCACCGAGCGCGACTCCCTGTCCAACGTCTTCGACCTCTGGGACAGCATCCCGCGCTATGTCGTGTCCCGGCAGCAACAGGACAAATGGCGCAAGGCCGGAACCTTCCCGCTGCTCCATGAAGTGCCGTTCCACTATCGCGGGCGGGAACTCACGGCCACCATCCAGCCCGCAACCGTGAAGGGCAGCGACGGGACGATCCGCAGCTACTTCCCCAGTGCCAACGAAGAGCTGATCGAGGATGTGTTGCGAAAGATCGCCGCCGATCAGAACAACGGCTATTACGACCCGAAAGCGCGACGCGGCGGCGTAGTGTTTACCCTATACATGGTACGCAAGGAGCTTGAGCGGCGTGGTCACGGGCGCACCTACAACGAAATTAACCTCAGCCTCGAAATCATGTCGAGCGCCGTGATCCGAACCACCACTACGGACGGGAAAGCTGGCGAGTTCACCAGCAAGAGCCTTTACTTGAACAACCTGTTCCGCGTCTCGAAGAGCAGGCTCGCCGAAGACCCCGAAGCCAAATGGTTCGCGGACTTTCACCCGTTTGCCAGCCGCGCCCTCGACGAACTGACCTACCGACAGTTCAACTACGCCCGGCTGATGGGCCACAAAAACCAGTTGGCCCGCTGGCTCAACAAGGTCTTGAGCCTCAAATACCTCAACGCCAGTTTCCTGCATCCGTTTGAAATCCGTTTCTCAACCATTACGCGGGACAGCGGCCTTCTGAACGGATATGCCGTCGTGCGCCTCGCCGTAGCCGCGGTGGATTCCGCCTTTGCGGAATTGCACAACTGCCGCCCACCGCTTCTCGGTTGCCCTCCTGAGAAGAAAGTCGTTCAAGGCGCACGCGGCAAGATCGTAGACGTGGTTTACACGATTCGCCCATCGCGCGAATTTGTCACCGAGGTGAAGGCGGCCAGTAAGCGCCAGTCCCTCGCCGAAGATGGCCGCCAACTTGTGGATAACTCAGGCGCTGGGCAGGGAGGATAGGTTACGGGTCGGGGCCGAAGGCCGGGAGAATAGGTTACGGGTTGCAGGGAGGATAGGTTACGGATTGCGTCTGGAGCCCTCCAGCTCCCCAAAAAGGAGCTTCGAGGCAGGGAGGATAGGTTACGGGTCGCCGAAAAAGCAGGGAGAATAGGTTACGGGTCATTTTTTTCGACCTCTCACCTGCCTCAAAATACCTCGTCCGACCGGGCGCAAGCAGGGGAGGCAGGGAGAATAGGTTACGGGTGATTTTTTCAAGCTATTGATTTATATTTTAAAAATCGCATTTTTTTCGGCCCTATCCTTTTATCCTTGTATTATCCTTATTCTTATCCGTCTATCATCTTCAGAAGTCGTCTGCACCAGTTTACCGGGCTCGACGGCCGGTGACCGGGGCGGCGCGACCGGAGGCCGACCCTTTAGCGGGCGCCGCCGCCGCGTCCGGCGCAATCCTCGACGGTCTGTGGTGTGGGTGCTCTTTCATTCTGGCGTGATGCGGTATGCTGGGCGAATGCGTGATCACACCCCCTGGCATCGACTCTTCGGCATCGCCTTGACCGACCTGTTCACCGGCCGGCCGTGGCGCGTCGAGCTGGAAAAAGAGTTGGCACTCAAGAGCCAGCGGCTGGATGTGCTGATCATCGAACGACTGCCCGGCGCGGCGGCGGTCACGGATGCGGCGGCGCTGGCGGAGCTCCCCGACGGGTTGGAGAACCTCACCGCCCACAATGTGCTCAGCTACAAATCCAAACAGGAAGCGCTGGATGGCTGGGCGATGGAAGAACTGATCGGCCACTACGTCACTTACCGCAAACTCGCCTCGATTCAGGCGGCGACCGCGCGCCCCGCCGACCCGGTGGAACCGCCGGCCGCCGTCGAGCGGCTGCTGCCGGAGGCGGCCTTTCGCCTCTACGCGGTCGCCACCCGCCATCCCGCCAAGTTGTTCACCCAACTCGCGCCGGGTGCCCAGCACCCCACGGCCTGGCCTGGTGTGTACGACATCGACTGGGGCAGTCGCCGTATCCGCCTGATCGTCCTGAACGCCTTGGCCGAGGACCCACGCAACGCCCCGTGGGAACTGTTCGCCAGCGAGCTGGATCGAATCCGCTATGGGTTGGCGCACTATCAGCCGCGCAGCCCGGCGGCGCATCTGCTGCCGTATCATCTGGCGAACATCCATCGACTTGAGTTGCCCAACATGGCTTATACACTCGACGACTTCAAGCTTGACACCTATCGGATGCTCATCGACGATTTTCACGCGCTCAGCTTGGAAGAGCGCCAAGCGCTGCTGGAACGGATGGATGTTGCGGACCGTTTGCGTGGGTTGGACGCTGAGGAACGTTTGCGCGGGTTGGACACTGAGGAGCGTTTGCGCGGGTTGGACACTGAGGAGCGTTTGCGTGGGCTGGACACTGAGGAGATCTTGCGCAGGTTAGACCCGCAGGAGCGTTTACGTGGGTTGGACCCGCAGGAGCGTTTACGTGGGTTGGACCCTGCGGAGCGTTTGCGCGGGTTGGACCCTGAGGAGCGTTTGCGCGGGTTGGAGCCTGAGGAGCGTTTGCGCGGGTTGGACCCCGAACAGGTCAAAGCGTGGCTTAAGCGTACGGGGCATTAGGGGATTTCCGAAGAAATCTATACCCTATCCAGCCGCGGACGGTCCGCACAGCGGACCCTACGGTAACACCGTGATCTGTAGGGTCCGCTGTGCGGACCGACGACCGTGCCGATCGCGCGGTGGCCGGGTTTATGATCAAGGCCCGCAAACCGGAAAGACACCCGAAAACACCCATTTCTTGGCCTTTCTTGAGGGCTCGAGTCTTCAGCCGGACGCGCCGCCGCCCGCTAAAGCGTCGACCTCCGGTCGCCTCGGCCCGGTCACCGGAGGTCGAGCCGGTGTGATACGAGGTTCTTCGAGAATCGCCTCGTCTCGTCCAGGTCTATGTCATTGAACCGGACCAACCGATCGCCCCACGCTCGGATCGAGAATCGATAGACAGGATCGGCCCTATTGCTCAGGATCCCCTGATCATCTCCACCGTCTCGGACGCTCGCCCTGCACCAGGCATCACACACCGACCAAAGTACCGCCGCGGCCATGCGCCCGGTCACCGCGGCCGTGTTTCGCCGGTGGGTCTTGGGGCCGGCCGAAGGGGTCTTTTTGTTCCATCCGCGCGCACTGGAGCGGCTCCAGCGGGAGCCGGGGCGGTCCGCTGCCCAGTCGGGTGTCGAGATCTGCTATCACCTGTTGGCGCGGGGCTGCTTTCTGGAACGGCTGGAGACGGAAAATCCGGAAGCGCTCTCGGTTATCGAGGGTCTGCCGCTGCCGGAGTGGATTCTGTTGTTGCCGATGCCCGGCGCACCCGCCCTGAAGAGCACGCCTGAACGCACCCTGCTGCGCGATTACTGGGCCAGGCGCTTCGAGGGTGAGGTGGCCCGCGCCTGGCAAACGGCGCGCGACGACAACCAGGACGCGGCGCGCTTTGGTCCGGCGGCCCTCGCGACGCTGATCGGCCACACCGCGATTGCGGAGGCACAAGACGTGCTGCTGCGCGAGGGGGTAACCGGAGCCGCTGAGAACGAAACGGCGCTGTGCCGCAGTTTCGCCGCCCGCGTGGTGCGCTTGCGCTATTGCGCGCCGCTGACGCGCGGCTGCTGCTTCCCGGCGGTGACGGACTGGGCCGCCGTGGATCACTGGCTCGAGGCGAGCGGTCTCGATCTGCCGGTACCCGGCCCCGGCGGCCGACTGCCCCAGGCACTGGAGCGCGGGCGGCCGGCCGCCGACTGCGGTCTGCCCGGCGTGCGGCTGCCGCTGCCCGCGGACCTGCCGTTCGGCGGCTGCGATCCGGATCGTCAGGCCGCGGGGCGGTCCGGCGGGACAACAGCCTCCAGCCCCCTGGACGCCGGCGCTCCGACCGGGGCTGGCCCGGGGGACCAGCCGACTGCGCCCGCACTGCTTCCGGGTCCGCACCCTCCAAGGGTGCCGACCGACCTCCAGGCGCGTTGCCTGGACGCCTTACGCCGCGGCACCGCGATCCGCCGCCGGCCACCGGGGCGGACGCGTCTCGTGCAGGCGCTGGAGACCGTCTTGCTGGCCCCATGGAAGGTGCGGCCCGGATCCCCTACCCCAGCTCGCAGCCGGGCAGGAGACCGCTGGTCACGGATGCGTCCGATGCGCTTGCAGTCGCTGTCCGCGGCGGCTCAAGGCGCTGAATGGAACGGGCGTTTCGCCGCGGCCCTGGGGTCCCTGCGCACGGCCCGAACCTGTTATGTCCGCATCGCGGGTGAGCCCGCATCGGACGACCCGGTGGTGCGGTTCCTGGAGCAGCGCCAATGGACGGCGACAGAATCGCTCGCCGATCGCATCGTCGTCACCTGGCGATTGCCGACCGCCGCGGCGAACGATCTCCGGGCCTTGCTGTGGCGCCTGGCGACCGAGCGTGGAACGGCGGCTGCGCTGGCTCAGGACCTGCTTGAACACCTGGAGATTGCGCTCCAGGAGGAGCACAACACCTATTATCGGATCGAATGGCGCACCTGGCTGAGCCGCGGGCGGGCGCGCCGGATTCTGCCTTTTCTGAGCACGCTGAAAGGGCTCGCGGCCCTGGACACCGCGAGCCGTCTGCTCACCCATTTACCCTGGCCGGTCGAGGATTTGGACCGCTTCGGTGCACCTTTGCAGCAATTGACGACACAGATCAGCGAACGTCTGGAGAGCCAACTGCGGCCCCGGCTGGCGAGCGCACTGGAAACGGCCGGACTGGTCCCGCCGTCCGCGCGCGGTCGACTCGCGGCGCGGCGCCTTACGGATGCGATGGCCAACCTGATCCGCCGTCGTCAACACCTCAAGTTCAACGACGTCCGGGATCTCTTGAATCAGGACACCTTGAGTCTGCCGGATCTGCGCTTGGCGGAGATCTGGGAAGGGGATCACCTCGGCCGTTTCGATGCCGCCGCCGGCCCGGCCCTGCCGGGTGTCTACCAGCCCGGTGCCTTTTACGTGAAGGGGCTCCAGCGGCTCAGCGCCCCGCTATTCGGCAGCCGCAACGGGCGCTGCCTGCTGCGCCTGGCGGTGCTGCCGGGATTGGCGGCCTGGGCGGCCATCGAGGTCACCCGCCTCGTGTGGAAACTCTTCACACCCTACGACCTGCACCCCGCACTGACCGGAGCCTGGCCGGTGCTGCTCCTGGGGGTGGCCCTGAGCGCAACGGTCAACACCCGGCGGGGTCGCGTCGCGGCCGTGCTGACGTGGCGCTTGACAACGGGATTGATCCGCTTTCTGTTCATTACCGGGCTACCGCGGTTCCTGCGCTGGCCCCCGGTCGTCTGGTTGTCGACGCGGCGCCTGGTGCGCACTCTGCTGGATCGCTTGCTCGCCCCCCTGGCCCTGGGTCTGCTGCCCCTCCTGCCGGTGGCCGCGCTCTGGTCACTGGCCATGCCGCAAGCACCCGGGGTCACGGCCTGGCTGCCGGTGCTGGCCCTGGCCTACGCGTTCGGCACCCTGCTGCGCGATACCCCGGCGGGCCGACGGCGGCTCGACGATCTGGTGACCGGTTGGCGCCGGTTCCTGGATCTGTTGCATCAGGAGCGCCTGGCCGGCCTGATCGCGCCGGTCATGGAGTTCTTCAAGCACGCGACCCGGGCACTGACCGAGGGTCTGCACCGGATCCGCACGCGGCTCAGCCCACGCCTGGACGAACGTCCGGGAAGTAGCGTGCTCAAGGCCCTGGCCGCACTGCCCTGGGCCTTTTGCGAGGCGGTGGTCGAGTTTTATGTCGTTGTCTTGATCGAGCCGCAAACCAATCCGATCAAACACTTTCCGGTCGTCACCCTGGGCCATAAGCTGATGCTGCCCTTCCTGCCGGCGCTGAGCAGCGGGCTCTTCGCCGCGACCTCGCCCCTGCTGCCGGATGCGCTCGCGGTGTCGTTGGTGGCCGTCACCGTGTTCCTGCTGCCCGGGCTCTTCGGTTTTCTCTTTTGGGAATTGAAAGAGAATTGGCGGCTCTATGATTCGAATCGGGGGGCGGTCGGCACCGATCCGGTACCGGCGGCCCGCCTGGGCGATCATGGTGAGACGGTCGCCGCACTGGTGCGGCGCGGTTTTCATGGCGGCGGCCTGCCCAAGGCATTCGACCGACTGCGCCAGGCGCTGGACCGCCAGGTGCGTGAAGAGACCCCGAATCCCCATGAACTGCGCCGCCTCCTGAGCCGCCTCGACGACTATTGCGCCCTGCTCGCCCGCTTCGCTGAACGGGAACTGGGAGGTCTGTTACGCGAGGCGTGCGGCGGCGGTCTGAATGCGGTGATCATCGAGGCACCAAGGATCGCGACCCAGTCGGTGATGTTCCGCGCCCGGCTGCTTTCGGCGGACGGTGCCTTGCAGGTGACATTGACTCTGAGTCTGACGCCGGGTGAGCACGACCTGGTCTGCACTCTGATCTGTGATGGCTCCATGGACACCTTGAGCGTGGATTGCCGGGACCAGCTCGCCGCGGCGGTGCGGTGGTTCGTGCGACGGTGCGGGGCTCAGGCACCAGAGACGTGCATCGGCCTGAACGATATCCGATGAGCGCATTCAACAGATCGATTCGTCAATGATCTGAGACGAATGAACGTTGCGGTTACAATTCCCGACACGCCGGCGCGACCCGGCGCCGCGGGCAGGAGCCACTGCCCCGAATGCTGATCAACCCGTAGCGAGGACATACCATGCAGAGACGTGATTTCCTGAAGACGGCCGGGATCGGCGCCGCGGCGGCGGGCCTGGCACAGCCGGTGCGGGCCGAGACGCCGACCATCAAATGGCGCCTGGCCTCCAGCTTCCCGAAAAGCCTGGACACCATTTATGGCGGTGCCGAAACCATGGCGAAGCGCGTGGCGGAACTGACCGATGGCCGCTTTGAGATCCGGGTCTTCGCCGGTGGGGAACTGGTCCCGGCGCTGGGCGTGCTGGACGCGGTGCAGCAGGGTACGGTGGAATGCGGGCACACCGCATCCTATTATTATTTCGGCAAGAACAAGGCCCTGGCGCTGGAGACCACCCTGCCCTTCGGGCTCAACGCGCGCCAGCTTACCGCCTGGACCTGGTTTGGCGGCGGGATGGACTTGCTGCGGACCATGTTTGCCGATTACAACATCATCAATTTTCCGGGCGGCAGCACGGGCGCCCAGATGGGCGGCTGGTATCGCAAGGAGATCAAATCGATCAAAGATATCGAAGGGCTGAAGATCCGCATTCCGGGGTTCGGAGCGGAGATTTTTTCGCGCATGGGCGCCGTGCCGCAATCATTGCCGGGCGGCGAGATCTATCCGGCGCTGGAGCGCGGCGCCATCGATGCGGCCGAATGGACAGTGCCCTATGACGACGAGAAACTCGGGTTCTACAAGGTCGCGAAATATTATTATTACCCAGGCTGGTGGGAACCAGGCACCCAGTTGGTTTTTTATGTGAACAAAGACCAGTGGGCCGCCCTGCCCCCGGCCTACCAGGCGGCCTTTCAGTCCGCGGCCGCGGAGGCGCATTTGCTGATGCTGGCCGCTTATGACGCCAAGAACCCGCCGGCCCTGCAGCGGCTCCAGCAGAATGGCGCGGTGATCAAACGTTTCCCGGATGATGTACTGCTGAAAGCCTATGAGATCGCCCAATCGGTCTTTGCGGAGGAATCCGCTAAGAACCCGACGTTCAAGGGGCTCTATGACTCGATGTTCGCCTTTCAGCAGACCTCGGACGTCTGGTGGGGGGTGGCGGAGTCGTCCATGACCAACTTCCTGGCCGCCATGCGGCGGAAGAAGTAGCGGGCAAGACGCGGTTGTTCGTTGCATCCCACCCGACCGCGGCGTGGTAGACCCGTAGGATGCGGTGAGGAACGAACCGCATCACGGACCGCGCGCTTGCATCCGATCCGACCGCGGCGTGGTAGACCCGTAGGACGCGGTGAGGAACGAACCGCATCACGGACCGCGCGCACTGCGATGCGGTTCGTTCCTCACCGCATCCTACCGCTGGCCGGAACTATGACCAAGGCCGGACAGTGGAAAATAGGCAGTTTCTTAGCTGACCAGCAGAACATCTCCGCCGGTACCGGCGAAGAGCAGACCGGCCGCGCTCGGCAGGAGCGCGGGCTGGACCGGCTCGGGCAGCCGGAGCCGATCGATCTCCTTGCCGCTTGCGCGGTCGAGCCGGTGTACGACCTGGTCCAGCGCCAGGGCATAGAGCAGGTCATCCCAGGTCGTCAATTCGGCCATGAGCGGCGCCCAATTGCGCCGGTCCCCCGCAAAATCCGTGGTGCGGTGACGCCAGCGCACTTGACCGGATTGGGTATTGATGGCGTAAATCCATCCAGTGGGTGACCAGAGATACGCGGTCCCATCAGCGACGTGATGGGAATTGATGAAGTTACCGGCGTGGAAGACCCAACGCTCGCGCCCGTCGCGAACCTCGAGGCCGTAGAGCGCCTCCTGATAACTCCCGGCCACCAGCAGGTCGCCGCTGCAGTGCAATTGGCGCAGGTACTGCCAGTCATCGCGCCGGTCGAGTATCCAGAGCGGCGTGCCGTCGGCGATGGACAGCGCATAGAGACGCCCGTCGCCCGGCCCCGCGAACAACTGCTCTCCAACCCCCGCCGGGGCATAGTTCGCCAGGGTATCAGGGGTGCCGGCAAACCGCCAGAGCGGCTGACCTGAGGCCAGATCCAGCGCGACGATCTCGTGGCCGTCGCCGCAATAGACCCGTTGCCCATCCACGAAGGGGACCCCGACCTGCACCCGTGCAGGATAGCGCCAACGCGGCCGTCCGGTCGCGATCTCCCAGGCGGCCAGACCAGCGGGGCCGCCGCACACCACCAGATCACCACCAAAGCGCGGTCGGAACGCGGCGCCGCCCGATAATCCATGCTCCTGCTGCCATGCGAGCCCGACCGTATCCGCGGGTTGTTCCCCGCGCCCGGTGAGCGTGATGATCCCAAGGGTAGACTCCCCCGCAAAAGCAACGCTGGCACCGTCCAACGCTAACGGTGTCAATGCGGTGTCACGGGTCGGCCAGCGGCGCATGACGGCAAGCCGCCGCCCCGCCTCAACCGACATTGGAGCGGCAGGGACGACGTCCCCGACCAGGCAACCAGCAGCGGCAGCCAGCAGCAGCCGACGCCGGTCGATGCTCATTTGCAGTTCGCCCCCTGTTCGATCCAGCGCAGCAGAATACGGGTATTGGGATGGTCGCGATCGGCGGTCGGCGAGATCCCGGGGGGCATGCGATCCTCCACCAGGTGTTGGTAGAGTGGGCTGTCATCCGGTTTACCGGGGATCACGATCTTGGTGGCCCCGTCCACGCCCCTGGCGACCGAGTCCGCGCCCAGCATGATGCCTTCATAGGTCTTCAGATTGAGTTCGTGGAAGCTCGGCGGCTCCGCATTGGCCATGTGGCAATCAGTGCAGGACTGCCATTTGGGTGCAAAGGCGTTGCCGTCGCTGAACAGGGGCAGCACCTTGGTGCGGAAGTGGTCATCGTTCGGCGCACCGGAGGCGATCCAGTCGTGCACCGCCTGACTCGCTGGACTGTCGGTGGGCACATTGAAATTGACACCGAACGGCATCCGGTTGTTGCGCAGCCGCCGTCCGAGAATGCTTTTCTTGGCCTCCTGGCCCGACTCGAAGAGTTTGCGCGCGGGGGCCTCGGTGGCACCGACTTTGATACCATTGCAGCTCGACAGGTCGAGCCCGCGATAACTCTTGGCCGGATCACTCGATGAGTGGCAGACGATACAGGCAACACCCTCGCCGAAGGCGTTCGGGGTCCGCATCAGGGTGGCGATATAGTCGTAGGAGATCGGAATGTTGCGCTTGAGGATGAGCTCATCGACCGCCGCGTGATCACCTTTGAGGGTCATCTCACCCTCCATCAGGTCATGGATCAGTTGCTGATTCAGTGTTGGACGTTTACCACGGTGGTGTTCGTTGTGGTGACCCTCACGGTGATCATTATCGGCCGAGAGCGGCATGGCCGCCCCGATCGCCATGGTCACGGCGATCGTGAGAACCGCGGATCTCGCCAATTTCATGATCATCCCCCTCGTGTCGTCGTCGGAGGTGATGCTTGTCGCCCATCATCCAGCGGAGCGGCCGTGATGACGGATTGCCGCGTCATCCAGTCAGCGATCATCGGCCCCAAGCCGGTATCGCGAGACATCGCTGTTGCGCAATGAACTGTCATAGGTGTCCCAACGCTCGGCATCATCATCCCGAGTCGGCTGTTGGTCGGACAGCGACTCCCAGACGGTATCCCCGTCCGACGCACTCTGCACCCCGCGCGCCCGCCGCAAGCGCTCCAGCACATCCAGGGCCAGTCGATTCGCGCCCCGCTTCTCGTAGTAGCCGGCGATCTCCAGCAAGCGGTTCTGGGCCGCGCGCGTTTCATCACTGGCCGGTTGCAGCGCCGCGATACGCAGGAACCGATCCGCGGCCAAGTGCAAGCGCCCCTGCCCGTACAACTGCTCGGCCGTACGTAACAGCAGATCGCGGTGGACACCGTCGTGCTCGCCATCACCGACGTCGCGCACGGCGGCGACCGGCGCTGGCCGCAGCATCGCTTGAGTGGTCGCGAGTCGCGGCTCGGACTGCTCATCGGTGGCCAGGATCTGCCCGATCAAGGTCGCGATGACCTCCAGCAGTGCAAGGTCGGCCCGCGCGGAACGCGTGCTGTTGGGCAGCCGATGCGCTGCCAGCACGCCAACCGGCAGGTGCGCACAGACGATCGGCACCGCGAGGAACGCGATCTGCTCGGGCAATGCGTCGCGCGCCGTGGCGCGCGCCAGATAGTCCGGTTCATCGTGGATATTGGCAACGAGTGCGGCCTCGCCGGTTTGAAACACGCGTCCGGACATGCCCTCGCCGATCCGGTAATGACCCCGCTCCAGTTCGGCCGGGGTCATGCCGTGGGCGTAACGGATGTAGATGGTGCCGGCGTCAGGGTCTGCCAGCAGCACCCGGCCGCGCATGAGGCCCGGCGAACCCGCGAGGTGGCGCAAGATATCCTGAATGCGTGACTCGGCGGCATCGCCGCGGGAGACGATACGGGAAATCTGCTGGAGCACCAGCAGATCGCCTTCTGGCGGGCTGTCGATATCGGTTGAATCCACGGGCACGCTCCGGATGAAAAAATGACATAACGGTGACTTGAAACATCAAATGCAATAACCGAGCCATGACCACACCAGTCGATCGCTCATCACTCGAATGGCAAACATGGCCTCCAAATGATCGGAATAATGGCAGTCGGCATGGCATTTTGCTAAGGGCCAGAGGATGAATCGAACACTCAGTGTATAACAGGTCCCGCGCTAAGGTTGGCCCACTGGAAATACCCCTTCAAAATCCGGACTGTCAAGCAGACTGGAGCCTCCGTCCTGATCAGGGATCGTCAGCTGCGTGGGGTTGCCGACGGCAGCGGGTGCGTCCAACCCCCAACTCACCAACTGGGGGAAGATGACGATGAGGGCCACCATCAGGACCTGGATGCCCAGGAAGGGCACCGCCCCCCAGTAGATTTCGGAGGTGCGGACCGCCGGCGGGGCGACCGAGCGCAGATAGAAAAGTGCAAACCCGAATGGCGGATGCATGAAACTGGTCTGCAGGTTGACCCCGATCAGCACCCCGAACCACACCAGGTCGATGCCGAGCTTCTCAGCAACCGGCGCCAGCAATGGCAGGATGATGAACGCAATCTCAAAAAAATCCAGGAAGAACGCCAGCAGGAAGACCAGAATATTGACAAAGATCAGGAATCCCATCGCTCCGCCCGGCAGACCGGTCAGGAGATGCTCCACCCACAGGTCGCCGTTCACCGCGCGAAACGTCAGACTGAAAACACTTGACCCGATCAGAATAAAGACGACAAAGCTGGTGATCTTGGCCGTACTCGCCATGGACTGCGCCAGCACGTCCCGGTTGAGTCGACCCTTGACACGCGCCAGCAGGAGCGCGCCCACCGCACCCATGGCCCCGCCCTCGGTGGGGGTCGCCCAACCGACGAAGATGGTCCCGAGCACCAGGAAGATCAGCGCCAGCGGCGGGAGCAGCGCCACGATCACACGCAGGGCCAAGGCCCGGCCATGCAGGGTGCGCGCGGCCGGCGGCAAGGGCGGGAGCGCCGCGGGGCGCACTAGGGTATTCCCGAAGATGTAAAGGATGTAAAGCCCGGTTAGCAAAAGCCCTGGGATCAACGCGCCTTTATACATGTCCCCGACCGAGCGGCCGAGCACATCGGCCATGATGATCAGGACCAGCGAGGGCGGGATGATCTGTGCCAGAGTTCCGCTGGCCGCGATCACCCCGGCCGCCAATGGCCGATGGTAGCCATAGCGCAGCATGATGGGCAACGAGATCAATCCCATGGCGATGACCGAGGCGGCCACCACACCGGTGGTGGCCGCCAGCAAAGCGCCGACGAGAATCACCGCGTAGGCAAGCCCGCCACGGACCCCGCCGAAGATCTGGCCGACGGTATCCAGCAGGTCCTCGGCCATCCCGCTGCGCTCGAGGATCAGCCCCATGAAGGTGAAGAAGGGCACCGCGAGCAGGATCTCGTTGCGCATGATGCCGAACACCCGATCCGGGAGTGCCTGCAACAGGGCCGGGGTCAGCAGCCCGAGCTCGATCCCGATCAGACCGAACACCAACCCGACCGCGGCCAGCGCGAAGGCGACCGGATAACCGCTGAGCAGGAACAGCACGAGCGCCGAGAACATCACCGGGGCCAGGTTGGCGGCCAGCCAGACTTCCATCTCAGCGCCCCTCGGCGAGGGCCGGCAGCGGCCGCAGCCCCAGCAGCGCGGCGACACCCTTGATGATCTCCGACAGGCCCTGGGCCGCAAGCAGGCTGAAGGCGATCGGGATCGCGAGTTTCATCGGCCACCACCAGAGCCCCCCGGGGTTGAACGACGACTCGTTCTGATGGAAAGACAGCAGGAAGTAACCCCAGGCGTTCCAGACGATCAACAGACAGACCGGGAGCAGAAACAGCAGTCCGCCCATCACGTCGATCCAAATCCGGGCACGGGGCGGCAAACGGGTATAGAGGATGTCCACGCGCACATGACCCTGCTCCTGGAGCGTCCAGGGGGCGCAGAGCAGGAAGATCAAACCGAACATGAACCACTGGCCCTCGATCATGGCGTTCGAACCCCAGTCGAGCAGATAGCGCAGCGTGGCGGTCAGCGCGGAGAGGCAGACGCAGACCAGCACCAGCCAGGTGGCGGCGCGCCCGATGCGGCGGTTCAGCGTGTCGATCGCCGTCGAGAGGCGCAACAAGGCGTGCATCCTGGGATCCACTTTGGTGACTGAATGACCTGACGCAACAGTAACAGAGGCTCGGGCGGGCACCAAGCGGACCGGATCGCCGGGGTTGCAGCCGATGCTTGTTGTTACAATATTACGGACAATGCTTGGGCAATCTTGCTCTGTTATTCTTCAAAGGCTCGACAACATGGATCAGACCAATCGCCCGCAGGGGCTCGCCGTCCCCAGCAACCGCTTGAACCGGCTCTGGCACCTGGGCCGTGCCACCGGTAATCTGGCCGCGGGTATCGGCATGCGCGGTCTGCTGGAGATGGCGATGAACCGGGGGGCGACAACCAACCGCATCCAGCTTTCCCCGGAGCACACCCGCCGTTTCACCGACCGTCTGGCCAAAATGCGCGGGGCGGTCATGAAAATGGGCCAGCTGATGTCCATGGACGGCTCCGATGTGTTCACTCCGGAAGCGGCACAGATCATGGCGACCCTGCGCGACCGCGCCACACCCATGCCGTTGGGTCAGATCCACCAGGTGATGACCCAGGAGCTCGGGCCCCAGTGGGATCAGCAGTTTCGCCGCTTTGACTTTACGCCGGTGGCGGCGGCTTCCATCGGCCAGGTTCACCGGGCGGAGACCCGTGACGGACGGCATCTGGCCCTGAAGGTTCAGTTTCCTGGGGTCCGTGAGAGCATCGACAGCGATATCGATAACCTGGCGTTCCTGGGACGAACCTTCGGCGTGATCCCAAAGGGAATGGACCCTGTAACCATAATCAATGAAGCGCGCCGCCAACTGCATCGGGAAGCCGATTACGGGGCAGAAGCGGATTCCATGGAGGCCTATGCGGCTCTGGTAGGCGACGACCCGGACTTCCTGGTGCCGCGCGTCCATCGGGATCTGTCAACAAAACGAGTTCTCGCAATGGACTTTGCCGAAGGCATCCCGGTGGACCGGCTGGCCGAGCGCGCGTACCGCCACGCCGAGCGAGACCGGGCCGCTACCCTCCTCGTCCGACTGATGATGCGGGAGTTGTTCGAGTTCGGCCTGGTGCAGACCGATCCCAACTTCGGCAACTATCTCTACAATCCACAGACCGGCCGCATCGTGCTGCTCGATTTTGGCGCCGTGCAGCCGGTCGCGCCGAGCCTGACCGAGCATTACCGGACCATGGCGCGGGCCGCGATCAGCGGGGATCGGGAAACACTGCAGCGGGGTGCTCAAGCGCTGGGTTATCTGGCCGCCGATGCCGCGCCGGATCAAGCCGACGCCTTGTTGGGGCTGATGCTGATGTCCGGGGAACCGCTACGCCATCAAGGTCCCTACGACTTCGGCAGTTCGGACCTCTTTGATCGGGTCTTCAAACGCGGACGGGAATTGTTTTTCGCCGACACGTTCAATCAACTACCCGATCCGGCCACGCTCTTTTTGCACCGCAAATTCATGGGCACCTTCATGCTCTGCCGCCGTCTGCGGGCGAAAGTCGACTTGGGCGAAATCTTGACCACCTACTTATAAATTCGGCAGACGGCTTGCACAGAGCGATCACGCGCTCTCGTCCCCGGCGGACCTATGCTACCATCGGCGAACGCGATGACAGTGGTTCAACCCATATGACCTGCAATCGAAGGCTCATCATTGTTTTTGGATCTCTGTGGTTGCTTGCCGCCGCGGCCGGGGTCCTCGCTGGAGAGACGCTCAGCGCTACCGAAGCCCGCAAGCTGAACACCTTTTTCAGCAATTTTTCAGAGGCCCGGATGGCGACTTGCACGCCCGGCAGCGGCGGCGAACGCTGGATACTCACCCAATACGCGGTGATTGATGGCGCACCATGAGCGACGGGTCCATAGGTCAGCGGATCGGAGCGCGGCACGCCCTTGCCCTGATGTTGACGATGCTTGTTGTATGGGTCATCGGCCTGGGTCCTGCGCTTGCTGGGGAATCAACAGCCGCGTCGATCCCCATTACGATCCAGGGGAAGACATTCGCGCTCAAGACCGGTCTCTCCAGGGACGCGGTCAAGAAGCAACTCAGCACCCTCTTTGCAGATGAACCGTCGGTGGATACCCCTGAGCGAATCCAGTACGACAAGGTGCTCGTGCCGGATCAGGCACCCGTGTCCTTCGTCTTTGATTTCGACGGCAACAGGACTTTGAGCAACCTCATCATCGATGGCTACACCAAGGAGCAAAATCCCACCGTGACGCGGCTCGTGGTGTGGCTTGGCGCCAATGTGGGTAAACCCAAGGGACATGACGGTCAGCGTGACTGGCGCTACGCCGGATGGACGATCGTGCATCGCTTCGGCGGGGATGGAGAGGACTCCAGCTTCAGCGCCGAGATCTCACTGCTGAAGGTAAAATAAACCGCGCCTGGGGTCAGGAACCGGTCCGATCGCGGTCGCAACCCGAGGAGTCATCGCCATGTCACTCGGCGTCCATACCATCATTTTCATTATCCTGGGTGCGCTGCTCCTTGGCTTACTGAAAACTGCAGTCAAGGTCCTGCTTGAATACGAACGCGGGGTCGTTTTCACTCTGGGCCGCTTTACCGGGGTCAAGGGGCCCGGCTGGTTTCTGCTGTTCCCGGTTTTTCAGAAAATGGTGAAAGTCGACCTGCGGGTACAGGTTATGGACGTGCCGAGCCAGGATGTCATCTCCCGTGACAACGTCTCGGTCAAAGTCAATGCGGTCGTCTATTTTCGGGTGATCGACCCGGAGAAATCCATCATTCAAGTGGAGGATGTCCGCAACGCGACCAGCCAACTGGCCCAAACCACGTTGCGCTCCGTGCTGGGCCAGCACGAATTGGATGAGATGCTCGCCGAGCGCGAACGACTCAACCATGATATCCGCGGGATTCTTGATGCCCAAACCGACGCCTGGGGGATCAAGGTTGCCAACGTGGAGATCAAACACGTGGACCTAGACGAGTCGATGGTTCGCGCCATCGCCCGTCAGGCCGAGGCCGAGCGCGCCCGCCGGGCGAAAGTGATTCACGCCGAGGGCGAGCAGCAGGCCGCCGAGAAACTCGCGGAGGCGGCACGCATCCTGGGTGAGCAACCGCAGGCGATCCAGTTACGCTACCTGGAGACCCTGACCGAGATCGCCGGGGATAAGTCATCGACCATCATCTTCCCGCTGCCGCTGGACTTGATCGAGCCGCTGCTGCGACGCGGCCAGTCGGAAGGATGACGCACTTTTCCGCGGCATCGGCCGGATTATCCCCAGTGCGATTATCCGGGCAGCGGCCCGGCGCCGAGTCCAATCTCTGCAAGGCTTTGCTTGAGGGTCGCCGCGGAGGCGTGAAGATCCGCAAGTTCCAGCGCGTTCAACGGGATCGGCAGACGTTCCCCGGCCCCGCCGCCGCCGATCGCAACGGGAATGCTGAGGCACACGTCCTGAATCCCGTACTCCCCATGCAACCGCACGCTCACCGGCAGGACGCTGCCCTGGTCCGACTGGATGGTGCGCACCAGATGGGCAATGACAAGCCCGATGGCCCAGTTGGTGTAGCCCTTACGCTCGATGATCGCGTAGGCGGCACGCTTCACCTGGGCAAGAATATGGTCCAGCACCGCCGGATCGTAAGGCTTACCACAGATCCGGTGACCGACGATGGGGGTGCCGCCGATGTTCGCCTGGCTCCAGGCCGCAACCTCGGAGTCGCCGTGCTCACCCAGAATAACGGCATGGACCGAACGCGGGTCCACGTTGTAATACTCGGCGAGCAGTGAGCGGGTCCGGGTGGTATCGAGCATGGTACCGGTACCGATGACCCGGTGGTCCGGCCGGGTACTCAGGTGCTGCATCGTAAAGGTCAGCACGTCCACCGGGTTGCTCGCGATCAGCAAGATGGCATCCGGTGCATGCCGGTCCAGTTGCGCCGCGATGGCGCGAAACACAACGGCGTTGCGGTTCAGCAGTGAGAGGCGGTCTTCGCCGGGCTTCTGACCCACGCCGGCCGTGATGACGATGATCTGCGCCTCCGCCAAATCCGCGTAATCCCCGGCCCGCACCCGCTGGCGCCCGACATAACCCTGCGCATGCATCAGGTCCATGGCCTCCCCTTCCGCGCGCCGCCGGTCCAGATCGACCAGGACCAACTCGTCGGCAATGCGCTGCTGAAACAGGGCATAGGCCGCCGCCATCCCGACCTGCCCGGTGCCAATGATCCCCACGGTCCGCCTGTTCGACATGCTGGTCTCCCCCTCTTGGTCTGGAATACAGGACAGTCTTTCTCAATTTAGCCAATCTCACGTTTTCCCATCGCGGATCAACCGCGTCTGATCTCCCGCTCGAGCGCGTCACCGACGATCACTTGCTGTCGCTCGCCGCCCGCGCGGTTGGCCCTTCCAGCCGATCCCCCAACAGCCGCCGCACGACCACGTAGAAGATCGGCACGAACAGGACCCCCAGCACGGTGGCGCCGACCATCCCCCCCATGACGCCGGTACCGATGGCATGGCGGCTGTTGGCGCCGGCGCCGGTGGAGATGACGAGCGGGGTGACCCCCAGAATAAAGGCGATGGAAGTCATAAGGATGGGCCGTAGGCGCAGCCGGCACGCCTCCAGCGTTGCATCCAGAACGCTCTTGCCCGCCTGGCGGGCGGTGTTGGCAAACTCGATGATGAGGATGGCGTTCTTGGCCGAAAGACCGATGACGGCGATGAGACCGACCTTGAAATAGACGTCGTTCTCCAACCCCCGCAGCCAGGTGAAACTCAAGGCGCCCAAGACACCCAGGGGGACCACCAGCATCACCGCCGCCGGCACCGACCAGCTCTCATAGAGCGCAGCCAGGGCCAGGAACACCACCAACAACGACAGGGCAAAGAGGATCGGTGCCTGCTGACCGGAGATCAGCTCCTGCAAGGATGAGCCGGACCACTCGTAACCAATGCCCTGGGGCAAGTCGCGTTGGACGATCTCCTGCATGGCCATCATCGCCTGACCGGAAGAGTGACCGGGCGCTGGACTGCCGTTGATCTGGATCGCCTCGAAACCGTTGTAGTGGTCGATCGCCGGCGGGGCCGTGGTCCAGTCGGCGGTGACGACGCTGGTCAAGGGTACCATGGCGTCGGCCCCGCCCCGCAGGCTGGGAATGTAGTAGCGGCCCAGGTCCTCCGGGCGACCGCGAAAAGCGGCATCGGCTTGGAGCAAGACTTTGAGCACCCGCCCCTGATAGTTGAAATCATTGGCGTAGACCGGCGCGAGCATGAGTTGGATCGCACCGTAGATGTCCGCCAGGGGCAACCCCATGGCTTGCGCCTGAATCCGGTCCACTTTGAACTGCACCTGAGGACCGTCCTCCAGTTGATTGGGACGCACGCCGGTGAGCATCGGGTCCTTGGCGGCGGCCCCAAGCAAGGCATTGCGCGCCTGCATCAACTGTTCATGACCCAGACCGGCGCGATCCTCCAGGCGAAAGTCGAAGCCGCCGAAGCGGCCGAGTCCGCGCACGGTCGGCATATTGACGACGAAAATACGTGCCTCTTTGACGGCTTGCAACGCCGCATTGGCGGCCGGGATGAAGGCTTTGATCTGCTCGGACGGCCGGGTGCGCAAACTCCAGTCCTTGAGTCGGATGAAGCCCAGGCCGACGTTCTCGCCCTGCCCGACGAAGCTGAATCCGGCCACCATGAGCACCCGGTCCACCGCTGGATTTCGCTTGAGAATCGACTCCATTTCGGTGAGGACCGCCCCGGTGCGTTGCATCGTGGCCCCCGGCGGCAACTGGATGATGGCAAACGCATAGCCCTGGTCCTCTTCGGGTAAGAAGCTGGTGGGGAGCCGCGCATAGAGATACCCGGCGAGGATCACCAGCGCGATGAAGACGACGATCCAGCGCGGGGTGTGGCGGATGGCTTGGCCGACCCGCCGCAGATAGGCACCGGCCACCCAGCCATAGCCGCGGTTGAAGCCGCGCAGGAACCCGTTCGGGGCATGCACCGGCCGCAGCAGGGTGGCACACAGGGCCGGGGTGAAGCTCAGGGCCATGAGCGCCGAGATGCCCATGGAAATAGCAATGGTGAGTGCGAACTGACGGTAGATGACCCCGACGCTGCCGCCCACCAGGGCCATGGGAATAAAAACCGCCGCCAGCACCAGGGTCATGGCGATGACCGCCCCGGTGATCTGATCCATCGCCTTGCGCGCCGCCTCCTTGGGTGAGAGTCCCTCCTCGCTCATCAGCCGTTCGACGTTCTCCACCACGACGATGGCGTCATCCACCACCAGGCCGATGGCCAGCACCAGACCAAACAGGCTCAGCACGTTGATGGAGAAACCGGCCAGGTACATCCCGGCGAAGGCCCCGGTGATGGCGACCGGCACGACCAGGGTCGGGATCAGCGTGGCCCGCAGGTTCTGCAGGAACAGCAGGATGACCAGGAAAACCAGGACCACTGCCTCCAACAGGGTCTTGACCACTTCCTGAATCGAGATCCGCACGAACTGGGTACTGTCATAGGGCGTGATCCAGCTCACCCCGGCCGGCAGATAGCCGATCAGTTCGTCCATCTTGACCCGGATGGCCGCGGCAACATCCAGTGCATTGGCTTCCGGGGCGAGTTGGATGGCGAAGCCCGCTACCGCGTCCTCACCCAGGCGCACCCGACGGCCAAAGGACTCGGCACCGAGCGCAATGCGCGCGACCTCGGAAAGACGCAGGTTACTGCCGTCGGCGTCGGCACGCAGGATGATGTCGCCAAACTCCTCGACGCTGGTGAAGCGGCTGGAAGCGCTCACCGACGCCGTGAAGCCCTGCCCCGGCAGGGCCGGCTCGGCACCAATGGCACCGGCGGCGACCTGGATATTCTGGGCGCGTACCGCGTCCAGCACCGCCGCGGCACTCAGACCATGACCGCGCAGCCGGTCGGGATCCAACCAGATGCGCATCGCATAGCCAGCGCCGAACTGCGTCGCCCCACCGACCCCGGGCAGACGGCGGATCGGGTCTAGGACCTGAGCGGAGATCAGGTTGTCGAGCGCATTGCTGTCGATCGTGGGGTCGCTGGACTTGAGCGCTACCACCATCAAGAAATCAGCATTGGATTTGGCCACCACGACGCCGTTCTGCACCACGTCCCGCGGCAGACGCGGCTCGGCTACGCTGAGGCGATTCTGCACCTGGACCTGGGCAATATCGGGGTCGGTACCAGTCTGAAAGGTGAGCGTGATCGTGGCCGCACCCACCGAACGCGAGGTCGAGTCGAAGTAAAGCAGATTGTCCACCCCGGTCAACTGCTGCTCGATGACCGAGGTGACGGTTTTCTCGACGACCTCCGCGCTCGCCCCCGGATAATTGGCGGTGATACTGATCTGGGGCGGTGCGATCGGCGGATAGGCCGAGACCGGCAGCTTGAAGATGGCGACGGTGCCGCTCAGGGTGATCAGGATCGCAATGACCCAGGCGAAAATCGGACGGTCGATAAAGAAACGTGGCACTGCGCTATCCTTTAGGACCGGCCGCCGGCGCGCCCGGCCCGACCGCAGGTCCAGTCATCGGCGCCACCTTGGCCAGCGCGTTCGGCTTGACCTTTTGCAGCCCGGCAACGATCACCTGATCGCCGTCGGTCAAGTCACCGGTCAGTATCCAGTCCGTACGGGTCATGCCGTGGGTCGCCACCCGGCGTTGCTGCACTTTGCCGTCGGCACCGACCACCATGACATAGGCCCCTTGCAGGTCGCGCGCCAGGGCGGCCTGGGGCAGGACGAAGGCGTGCTCCAAGGCGCCGGCAGTCAACCGCAGGTTGACGAACATGCCGGGCAGCAGCGCCTTGTCCGGGTTCGGAAGCGTCGCCCGCAGGGACAGCGCTCCCGTGTTCGGGTCTACCGCCAGATCGGAGAAATCCAGTGACCCGGGGGAACCCGCCGGCGTGCCGTCCGGCGACAGGACCTGCACCTGGAACTTGGACGTCGACCGGAGACCCGCCATGCCCGCGGGCGTAACAGCCTGCTGCAACGCGATGACCTGCTGCATCGACAGACCGAAATTGACATAGATCGGATCGATGTGCTCCACCATGGTCAGGGGGGTTACCTCGCCCTCCCCCACCAATGCACCCTCGGTCACCAGCGCGCGCCCGGCACGGCCGGCGATGGGCGCGGTGACCGTGGCATACCCCAGGTCCAGGCGGGCCGTCTCCACGTTGGCCCGCGCCTGCTTGACCGCCGCGGCGGTGGTGCGCTCAGTCGCCTGGGCGGTGTCGAGATCCTGCTGGGAGAGCGTCTTGCGCTCCCGCAGGTCCATGTAGCGCTTGGCCGTCAGCGCCGCATTGGCAGCATCCGCCTCGGCTCTGGTCAGCGCGGCTTCTTCGGCGCGTAACCGGGCCTCCAGACGCGCCGGATCGATGCGGAACAGGACCTGACCCCGCTGCACGTCCGTCCCCTCCGTATAGACCCGTTCGAGCACGATGCCGGCGACCCGCGCCCGCACCTGAGCTGTACGGGTCGCGGCCAGCCGACCGACCAGATCGCGGGTGATCGGTACGGTTTCGGCTTTGGCGACCAGGACCGATACCTCCGGCGTAGGCGGTGCCGCGCCTGGACCGCCGCCGGGTCCTGGTGCCGAACCGGTCGGCTTATCGCAGCCAACCATCATCAGTGCGGCAATCGCAATGAGCGCCAGCGAGCGCCGCATGGACATCATGAACGGACTCCGAACCGATAAAGGAGACGATCCGGAGACCGTTCCCAGGCGGAATGCGTCATCCCGCGTTACCGCGCGTGTTGAATGCGACCTTCCAGCGCTCCTCGCCCCCGGCGCTCGGAATTGCGGTCAGTTCCAGGGTGCCGACCTCGCTGACCGCGGCCTGGAGCCGCACCGGGACCACATCGCCGGCATTGCGGCCTTCGGCGGGCAGTTCGGTTTGGATCTCTTCCATTTCCAGCAATTCGTCTACTGGCCAATCCTGAAACAGGTCACCGACCTGATCGTCGCGGCGCACATTGGAACCAAAGAAACGGAACCGCACCGGTTCGCCCACCACCAGACCGAATTCCTGGTGCGGGCTCACCGGGGCAGAGCCTTCTTCCAGACCGAAGGGGACCAGACACAGGGCATGGATCTCGGGTTCCAGACCGGGGATAGCCGGTGCGGCCGCCTCGACCCCGACGTAATACGCATGCGAGGTGCCGCCGCGGATGCGCACTCCGCCGTGGTGGCGGGCGTGGGCGTAGAAGGCGGCACCGCGGGCCACCGCCAGGTCCAGGTCGCGCGCACTCAAGAGACGGGCCGACGGTGCTCCCTCCGCCTCCAGCCAGGCGTTGATGATTCTGAGGACCCGATCCTGCAGCAGGTTCGGCTTGAGGACGCCGCCATTGAACAGGACGGCCGTCGGATGCAGGAAGCTGGCCCCGATGACGGGCGCCGCAAAGCCGGCCAGATCCAGGGTCGCGCCAGCCTGACGGGCCAGGAAAGCGGCCAGGTGACGGGTTACCGCGGGATCCTGGGCATAGGGCAGGCCGACCTGGGTCAGGGCACTGCGGGCTCGCGTCATCGGTCGACTGGATGCCGACACGTCCGGGAAGAAACCCTCGACCAGAGTCGTGGCCACGTCGTCCCTGGTCAGTTCAGTGCGAACGGTACCGCCGATCAGACGCGCACCGCGACTGGGCACCACCACCGGGACGGCGCCAAGATCCGGGTCGCCGAGCAAGGCTTCCTTGGCCTGGCGACACCCATGGGTCAGGGCCTGGAACTGCCAGCGATCCAATTCCACTCCATCGGACTGGAGTTTGGTGCGCACCAGATGGGCCAGCGTCAGATCCATGTTATCGCCGCCCAGCAGGATGTGATCGCCGACCGCGATGCGGGTCAACTCCAAGGCACCTTGATTCTCGGTGACCGCGATCAATGACAGGTCGGTGGTACCGCCACCAAGATCGACCACCAGGATGATGTCTCCGACCCTGACCTGGCCGCGCCAATCACCGTGACTGTCGTTGACCCAACTGTAAAGCGCCGCCTGAGGCTCCTCCAGCAGGACCAGATTGGCGATACCAACCGCCCGCGCTGCTTCGGCGGTCAATTCACGGGCCGCCGGGTCGAAGGACGCGGGAACCGTGACCGTGACTTCCTGGACTTCCAGAGGATCCTGTGGGTGGCTGAGGTTCCAGGCTTCGCGCAGGTGTGCCAGATAGTGAACACTGGCTTGAAAGGGTGAGACCTTGAGTACCTCGTCCGGAGCACCATCCGGAAGGATCGCGGCGCGGCGGTCCAGATCCGGATGGCAGAGCCAGCTCTTGGCGCTGGAGACCAGCCTGATCGGGGTCGTGGCACCCTGGACGCGCGCCAGTTCGCCGCCAATCCTGCTCGGATCGCTGGTCCAGGGTAGCGTCAGGTCGGTCGTCCTGAACTCGTCCGGGTGAGGCAGATAAAGGAATGAGGGCAGCAACGGCTTGGGCATCACCGAACCGGGGGCGGTGAGTTGAGGCACCGGTAAGACGGCCTCGACCAAAAAATCCTCATGACTCTCCCGCGAGTCGATGTAAGCCAGCGCGCAATGGGTCGTCCCCAGGTCGATACCAATGGAATAACGGCCAGCGCTCACAGTTCAACCTCCGCCGCTGCCAAGATGGTCAGATCATGTCCGCTCGCCACTTGGGGCAGATGGAGCTCCGCCATGCGCCAGCCGCGGTGGATCAGGGTGCCGCGGAAGGGCGGCTCACCAACCACCTGGCCGGTCAGACGCACCGCGGTGGGGTCGAAGCCCGGCTCCAGCAGCACCCGCGAACCCTCGGCCTCGGCGCGCACGGGGACAATCGTCATATACTCATCGAGCACCTTGCGGCAGCCCTGGTGTACGACGCGGGTCGCCGCACCGACTTGTTGGTCCGAAAAATCACCGACATTCTGTTGTAAAAAATCGATCAGACGACCCTCTTTCTGGAGTAATCCGAGCAACAGCAATGCCGCATCGGGGAGCGCGTGATCCAAGGTCGCCGCGGGGACCATCGTCTGGCGCGGTGCCCCGCGGTTGAATGCGCGGGCATACTCCGTGTCCCACAGGGCACGACCGAAGACCAGGAAGGCAATGGCGATGCGCCGGATGACCCGGCCGGTCCACTTGGCGGCGACAATAAGCCGTGCAACAAAAGTCATTTTTTGATCAGGCATTGGGGGAGTCCTCAGGGATGCCGGAAGGTGCGGCACCAGTCGGCCGCGGCAGGCTGTCCATGGTACCGCGCCCGCCCGCTCGGCTCGACTCCCGTGTGAGGATTCCGCGGGCCGGGCCGCTCCGCAACCGATAAAATGACCGGCCGTCGATCTTGGATAATTACACAAGGGCACGCGCCGCGCGCCTTTTTTCGAAAGAGGACTCTATCGATGCAATCTGACCGAGCAGATGGCCCCCTGGACGTGAGTACGGAGGAGCGCCACGCGATGATCGCCGTGGCCGCTTACTACCTGGCGGAGCAGCGCGGCTTTCCCGGCAGCGGTGCGCTCGACGATTGGATCAATGCCGAACGCCACATCGACCACATGATCGAGCGGATGCGCAACAATGGCGCCACCCGCCGGACGCTGGAGCGGGTAGGGTTACGCAACGCCCTCCACCTGTGGGGTCAGGATAGCGACTAGCGGTTGCACTTGCTGGTGCGAGACCGACCTGGCCATCGGCGTTGTTTTGACCAACGCCCGCTATATCGAGATCGGCCAAGATCGGCGGCAACCAACCGGGTGTATCAGAATCACGATTCAGCATTGGCTCAACCACCTCCGTTCGGTAGTGCGGCAGGCTGTGCGCGATTTTCCAAGAATCGAGTACGTGATTCAAAAGGTGCCCGCTAGCGGGCGTCCGACTTTGTCTTGGGGTTCCCCGATTCATAAAAAAAAGAGATTTGGCGGCCACTGCCGCGGTACTAAAAAAGTACTAAAAAAATACTAAAGAAATACTAGAGCGCTAGCGATAGAAAAAAAATTTAATTTAAACAGTTGGTTATAGAGCCGTTTTCGATTCTTCCGTGGGAAAGAGGACGGCGTTCCGTGGGAAAGAGGACGGGGTATCGTGGGAAAAAGGACGGGGTTTACGGGGAAAAAGGACGGTGGTCCGGGGGAAAGTGGACGGTGGTGCTGTGGATAAGTAACTGGTCCCACAGCGATTGCTCCGTGGGAAAAAGGGCGGAGGTCGTCGGGCGGATGACGGCGTTGGGTGTTTGGGCGCCGCGGTGCGGGCCTCGGGGTCCTGAAGTCCTGCGAGGGTTGAATCACGACGGCATCTGAACGGCGCTGGTGACTGGATCATGCGGCTGGTTCGAGGCTCGAAACAACGAAGCCACTGTTTTTAGAATTTATCAATTCTATTGTAAGAAAACAGACAAGATGTTTCTCAAACCGTGGATACCTTGTTTGGTTGATCTGATGGTCACGAGGCGGTCGGGTGAGTCTACGCCTGCGCGTTGTGTTGCTCCGTGGGAAAAAGGACGGCTTTAGGGATAGATAAAGCAGGCAGTTCGAGGGGGTATCTCTGGCGGATACGCGTGTAATTCGTGGGAAAATGGACGGAGCTTGATGCCGCTGAGATCAGGGGAGTGGGCGCGGTCTGTCGTTAGTGGCTTTAGTGGGAAAAGGGACGGGCTGGCGGGATCAATGAACGGGTTAGCAAGTCACCTAACACTTTGACAAAGAAGTAGTCTTAGCCTCTGCAATGGAGCGACGTTCCGGCGTCAGCGAGTGGCCTAAGACCCCCTGCCAGATCCGCCAGGCCACATGCAAGTCACCGCGTGCAAGTCACCGCGTGCAAGTCACCGTGCGCAAGTCACCGTGCGCAAGTCACCGTGCGCAAGAGTGAGTCGCTCAGACGACGGACGATAGTTTCGTGGGAAAGTAGACGGTGCTTGGTTGGCGATGCCACAGGGTTCCGTGGGAAACGAGACGGTGATGTCCGGCGGCGAAAATAGTGGCACTGGCTCAGTTCAACTCCTTGTCAGGTCGAACTGAACCGGTGCCAGCATCGTCATCTTCGGAAAAAAACGTGACTTCAAGTATCCAGGGCGTCTTGCGGCCGGTTCCGGAGATAGCGAAAGCGTCGAGAAACTGAAGGTCCTTGAGCTTTTGGAGTTGCGGTATCGCCTCGCGTTTGCGGTCACGCAACTCACCGAAAGCGCCGATGCTGGCAAAGAATTCCGGAAGCGGGATCGAGAAGGTACGGTTGCTGCGCTGACTCGCGAGTGACCGGTGCATCGCTTTGCCGAGAGGGGACAACTGCCGACGGATGTCGAAGTCCAGGAAGGTTCGGTACTCCTCCAGCCATTGCGATACCAACGGATGAAACTGCACGTAATAGCAGGCATCCTCAGCGGTTGCGATGTACTCGATGAAGATCAGTTGGATGGGTTTGCCGTGCAGGGCGTCGGCACCCTTGGGTTTCTGGAATTTCAGCGTGATCGCTGCCAGGTTCTCCATACTTTCACGGCGTTTGGAGATGGCCCGGCCGCCCCATCCCTTCCGGGGGGTGTAGCCCTGAATGACTGACTCGAGCTGAGACACCAGGCAGTACAAGGCGTGAACACGCACCTGATTGCCCGGCGCAAGCCCGCTCAGGGTCACGGTTGGCGGAGCGGGGATCGGCAGACGGTCGGCCGGTCCGCTCATGCCCTGTTGCCGCATATTCATCAAGCCAAACAGTGTGTCCTCGTCGTAAACAGTCAGCGCTGGACCGGCTTTGAATACGCCGCCGCCGTCCCACCGGGACTCAAGAGCAATCCAGTCGCTTGCCGCGGCTAATTCCCTGGCTGTGCTGCGCTGTACGGGCGGAAAGAGCGGAAGACGCGTCAGGGGTGTTGGATATTCAGCCGACGGGAAGAGTTCGAATTGCTCCACGCCGCGCTCACGCAGAAAGTGCTCCAAGCGGGCGTTAGCTTGGGCGATGATCTTTTGTGCCGGTGCACCGTTACCGGGTCGACGTGACCGGTGACTCTTCGGTGCAGGTGGGGCAACGGCGTCCGCCGATGAGGGCGGGGTTTGCTTGGCGGCACGTTCGCGCACCTGGCGCTCGAGACGCTCCAGAGTCCGCTTTAGATCCACGGGCGCGCCGTCTGATGGCTCGTCAAGCATGATAAACAAAAAAACTCGAAATTTCAGTGTATAAGATAGACATTAACGGATGGTTTCGTCAAGCCTGGATTGGCCAAAATAGAGGAAAATGTTCTAATTAGGCCAAATCTGTTAACAGAGAAAAATGGCATGCGTGCGAAGCGATCGATCGAGGATTTGCTGAACCGGATCCAAGGCGTGCGGGAGCAACTCAAAGACTACAATCTGGCTCCCGATTATGTGAAACGTGACACCCGCCTTTACGCGATGCGCGAAGCAGCGGAACTGATCGGTCGGAGTGATCAGACGATCCGGGATGCAGAGGCCGACGGTCGGCTGGCGACTCCGGAAATTGGGCCGAACGGGAAACGGGTTGGCTATACGCTCGCGCAGATCAATGATGCACGTGATGTTCTGGGTACCCGGCTGAAGCGGGCAACTGACGAGGAACCGGTGGTTATTGGATGTCAGTCCTTCAAGGGAGGGTCTGGTAAGACCACGACTGCGGTACATCTGACACAGTACCTTGCGCGACAAGGTCTCAGGGTTTTGTTGGTGGATTGCGATCCGCAGGCGTCGGCCACCGCGATCTTCGGCTATGTCCCGGAGGCTGACCTCAGTCCGGATGAAACACTTCTGCCGTTTCTCGAGGGGGATCGTGACGACTTGGCCTACTCGGTGAGGGTAACCTATTTTGACGGCGTCTATTTGGTGCCGTCCAATCTTCATCTCTATCGGTCCGAGTACACCCTGGCCTCAGGCACTGCGAAGCTTGATCGGCTTAAAGAGGGAATTGATACCATCGCGGCGGGTTTCGATGTGGTGGTGATCGACCCTCCCCCCTCGCTTGGCATGATCAGCTTGAACGCGCTCTATGCCAGCAATGCGCTGATCATCCCGATGTCGCTTGGTTTGCTGGATTTTTACAGCACGGTCTCGTTTATCCAGATGCTCAACGAGACTTTGGACGTGATTGAGCGACGGGTAGGAATTGTCCGTTCGAAATTCGTCAAAGTGCTGATGACGCGTGTCAACGAGGGGAAGCCTGTGCACATTCAACTGGCCGATCATCTCCAGGCGAGTTTCGGCACCTACCTGATGAAGGCGCGAATGCACGACTCAGCGGCGGTTGACAACGCGGGGGTCATGATGAGGACGGTCTACGAACTTGAGAAGACGTCCACGAATCGGAAGACGCTGATCCGGGCAACGATGTTGTTCGATTTGGTAAACGCCGAGATTCTGAGTCTGATTCGAGCGACTTGGCCAAGTCACCATAAGGCGTTACGGGCGCAAGGCCTAATGTAATTTTCTGGTGGGGGAAGCAAAGATGGCAGCGAAAGGGTCAACAGGTGAGATGTTCAAGGCATTGGCGAAAGGAACAGACGTCGACGGGGGTGCCGTACAGATCCCGGAGCAGGTTCCGCCGTTGCGGGCTCAACAGTCCGGGTCTTCAATAGGAATACTTGCGGGACGCGAGGGAGCGATTTGGGAGGTCTCGTCCGGGAAGAAGGTGACACGGGTCGTGCGGCGCGTCGATCCGAATCGGTGCCGAATCTGGACGCGGCACAATCGTCGTTACGATCTTCTTTCGCCTGAGTCTTGTGCGGATCTCATCGAGGGCTTCAGGCAACAAGGGGGACAAGAGTTTCCTGCAATTGTCAGACGGGTGACGGACGGTACGCCGTTCGATTATGAGGTGATCTCTGGGGCACGACGACACTGGACAGCCCGCTTCCTGAAGTACGAGTTCTTGGTTGAAGAGCGTGAACTGAACGATCTGGAGGCGTTCCGTCTCTCAGACGTGGAGAATCGGCACCGGGAGGATCTGAGTGATTATGAGCGGGCGGTAGACTACCTTCAGGCGCTGGATCTCTACTATGAAGGGAGCCAGAAGCAGATGGCGATGAATCTTGAACGCTCTGAGGGCTGGCTGAGTCGCTATTTGGATCTGGCGAGGTTGGACCCGGTTATTCTGGATGCGGTGCGCGATGTTCGGGAGGTCACGGTCAACCAGGCGCGGGTGATCAAACCGTTGTTGGTCGGCAAGACGCGTGCAGTGGTGCTGGAAAAAGCGAGAGAGTTTGCCGGGCGAGAGGAAAAATCAGGCGCCCAGGAAGTGTTTCGCGCGCTCACTCAGGTTGCTGTGGAGCCGAAGGTGGCGAGGAGTAACACAACACTGGCGACGGTAGCGGCGAAGGATAGCGGAAAGATTTTGGTCGTGGCGCGTCGACATGGACGAGGGGGGTTGTTGGTCCAAATTGACGAACGATCCGGGGCTGGCAAGGAAGAAGTATTGGATGCGCTGAAGGATTTAGTGGAGCGACACTACGCGCCAGGAAGATAGGGAAGGTGTCTCCCATGATGCAATTGTCAACTGACAATTTTTACATAACACTATGAATATAATAAATAAAAGTGCTTAATTTCCAGATTGTGCCTGATTCGTAACGGCGATCGATGAGCGCTCCCGTCGGCGCGTGCTGGAGCCGTACGATTTCTTCTCCCATGCCCCCAGGGTGCGCATACAATCGCGCTGTAACCGGCGAGATCGGTAGCGCATGTGTGGATTGCTATCTTGGTCGTTCCCGAGCATCTGCGCGCCATCCGTCCGGCTGAACAAGACACCATGATTTCCTATGGTCGCACAATCACTGATTAACCCTGTCGGGAGATAAATTCATGTCGAATGGCAAGACAGTTGCGGGAAATTTTTCCCTCACGCGAACAGACTTCTGGATTTTCGTTTTCATGCTGGCGCTTGCGATCCTCGGCGCGGCAGTGTCGCAAGCCGTGGATACCGGTGGTCGGTACTACTGGCTCGCCCTCGTGTTGATCTATGCGGCGATCAGCATCACCCGTACTTACCTCCGCGCGCGCGATCAAGCGCAATCCCTGTGGAGCATGATTGGCGCCCAGGTTCTTCACTGGGTCGGCGTACTGGTCGCGATCAATATCATTCTCCTGTTCGAGTCTTCTGGTGTATCCGATCGGGGACCCGCCGCGGATTATTCTTTATTGGTTCTCGCCTTGAGTTGTTACCTGGCCGGGGTTCACTTCGACTGGACCTTCATGCTGCTGGGCGGCCTTCTCGCCGTCATTGCAGTGGGACTGGGGTACCTTGACCAGTTTTCGATTTACCTGGTAACCATCCCGCTGGCGCTCCTGGCCACCTGGATCGTTTATAAGCGCAACTTCGCATCGGCCGGTTAGCAGCCGTAATGGTGGTGACGCGCCGGTGGTTCCCATACTGGGTTGTGGGTTGTCTCAGCCACTGATTGAATTGCCGCCCGATCGGTCGGCAGCGGCCTCACCCGCTCGGCCTGGGTCGCTGCCAGAGCCTGGTTGAGCGGCCCAGCCTGGCCGATGGGTCGGAGACTGTTCTCGTTGCAGGGGCGGGGGCATCGCATCCAACCTCCGTTTGCCGCTGTCGATCTTTTCAGGCCCCGTCAGCCCACGAGTTGCCGTGCAGACGCTAAATGCGGTCGCGAGAACAGGATTGTTTTCACCGATTGTCTTATATGGTGAAGCGCGACCGCTGAGAATGTGAAGAAGCCTATTATTTACATAAATAGTACTGGTAGGAAATTCAGTAAACCTGTTATTGGTCTGCCTTGATCGGCCCGGAAGCCGCACTTGGAAAGTACGGCAAGGCAAGCGCGATAACCACTCTTCAATCGCGATTTCACAACGATGGAGGCTGCATAATGACAGCGATTCGTGCTAGCCTAAGCAAGGGTCGGTATTGCTGGCCTTTTCCCCAAACGCTTTCGGAGGTTTTTTATGCAGACGAGTCGTTACGGCTATTTTCGACGCTTAGTGCATGCGGCTGTCGCCCTGTTTGGGCTTGGCTTGCTTGGCGTCGGCATGCTCTTCTATTTTTTCGGCTTCCAAGGGCTTCAAGCCAAGCTCGGGGCGGAAACCACCAGTATGCTCTATATGTATCATAAGAGTTTCGGGTTGGTTGTCTTGGTCCTGGCCTTATTTGTCTTTTTCATGCGCAAGCGCGGGGGCGTTCCGCCCTACGACCCGCCGTTGGCGATGTTGCTGCGTTTGCCTAGCAAGCTGATTCACTGGCTGATGATCCTGGCGTTGATCGTCATGCCGATTCTTGGGCTGATCGGTACGATCGCCGGCGGATATCCAGTGGTGTTCTTTGACTGGTCCTTACCTCAACTGGTCAGCGAGAACAAGGCGTTGAGCGAGCAGTTCTTCCATTACCACATGCTGGTGGGTTGGGTGTTGCTCGGTCTAGTGGCCATCCACCTCGCCGCAGCCTATTTGCATGGCGCGATCGCGCATGACAAGGTCAATTCCAGGATGGGCCTCTTTTAGGGACTGTCCATAGCGCGAGTTCGGTCCAGGTGGGCTCACACAAGAGCCCGCCTGAAATACAAGGAAATACCGGATCACCGCTCTTATCCATCAGGTTTCGTAACGACTCAGGTTCCTCGGCCGCCCCTGCTCGGGCTGACGGCCTACGATGCCGATGGTCGGACCGATGCTCAAAAGGCCCCGCATATTTCGCTTGGACACGCGGTGCTGAAGCGGCTAATCCCAGGCCATAGGAAATCCTATCCGATCTTGAGCGCTGAAGCGCTGCCGAGAAAGACGCCCTGATCGGGGACTTGTGGGCGCGGGTGGTCGTGCTGATAGCGACGGTGGCGGAACTGCGCTGGCAGTTGCAGCCGGTCGAGCAGCAGTTGCTGGTCGGGCTCGGTGTAACGACTCAAGATGAGGGTTCGGTCGTCGGCAGGTGCATCGACCATCTGCAGTCCGGAACCCATATTGAGCCTGGCTCATTATTCTTGGCTCATTATTCTGGCGCTGATCACCATGCCGATCCTTGGCCCGCTACTGCCGCCAGTGGCCATGCGGTGCAGTTCTTTGACTGGACCCTGCCCGGGATCATCAGCAAGAATGACGCTTGGGCCAAGACGCTTTTCCAGTATCACCTCTTGGTGGGGTGGGTGCTCATGGGTTTGGTTGGTGTACATCTCTTGGGGACCTTCGTGCATGAGAAGGTGGCGCACGACAATATCAACTCCCGGATGAGTTTGCCCTAAGGGATCCTGTCGGACCTACGCGAACAGGGGTCGACGCCGCGTCAATCACAGATTGGCGCGGCTGTCGATGCGGCCCTCCGCGACGTCGCGCAGTATCGCTTTGATAAGCTCCCGGCAGCCGTCTTCACGATCAGACGACTTGCCGCGCCGGGCCGCGTCGAAGAACCGCGCCAAGTCACGCTGTTGTGATGCGCCCAGGGACTCGGTGAAGCCCTTGGACGGGAGATCCTTGTCCGGTACCCGATCAGGCGCCGTCTCATCGGCGGCCTGGCGTCCGTGCGCCCAGTTCATGGCTCGGGCGCTGTAGAGGATGATGCGATCGAGCAGGATGAACGGGAACTTGGGGTTGGTGACCGGACCCACGGTAAAGCGCTGGGTGCCGGCCGCCTGTTCGATATCGAGCTTGGCCAGGGCATTACCCCCCATGAATCCCAGCAGACCCCCGGCGGCGGCTCCGAGAAAGGCTGCCGCACCCAGGGAGCTCCCGGCGGTAGCCAGATCGATGGTGGCCCCGGAGGCGGCCCCCGCGGCGATCCCGGCCAGGGCAAGTTGGCCGCGGGAGATCCCCAGTGACCTGCTGACCTCCTCGGAGAGCAGGTCCTGGTCCAGGATCGAGCCCGGGGCCAGGTTCCAGACGTTGTGCCGGAAGTTGGCGCGGATCTGTTCCTGGGCCTTGACCTCCAGGGCCCGCAGGCCATCCCCAAAGGCGGCCATCACGGCATCTTTGGCCTGGTCCTGGCCGCTCTTGAAGACCAGTTTGTTGTTCTTGAAGCTCTCGCTGTAGCGAAAGGAGAGGCTCTCACGCAAGAGGTCCAGGATGGTGGTGGCGGCCTGGTCGATGCGCCGCTCCCAGTCCCGCGCGAAGGCGTCGATGGTCTGCTCCAGGCGGGGCTCCCAGCGCTGGTCGATGCTTTTGAGTGCGCTCAAGAGCTTGATGCGCTCGGCGTAGGTGGCGCGATGGGCATTGAACTCACGCACCGAGTTGAAGGCCTTGCTCAGGGCGTCCTGCCACTGCTCCATGTAACGGGGTTGCTTGGTCAGGTTGTTCAGGATCGCCATGCGCGGGCGGGCGGTCAGGCGCAGGAGTTCGATCTCGATGCGGTCTTTCTCCTTGATGCGTTTTGATCCGTCCACGACCAGGATGATGCCGGCCCCGGCCCCGACCGGTTCCAGCAGGGCGCAGTCGTGGGCAAACAGCGGATTGGCGCGATGGGCGAGGACAAAGGCCCCGGCGAGGTCCGACTTGGCGCCATGGGCCTGAAACCACTCCAGAATCGCGCTGGGGTTCTGGAAGCCCGGCGTATCGATGAACTCGATGATCGTTTGACCGTCGATGATGACTGGATAGACATCGGACTCGGTGGTGGTCCCGGCCCGTTGGTCGATGGCGATGCGGTCGTTTTCGGTGAGGGTCGCGACCACGGAGGACTTCCCCGCGTTAGGGTGCCCCATAATCGCCAAGCGGGGGATTTCAAGCGCCATCATGCATCTCCGTCAACGCCCCCGGGGACCAACATGTCCAGCCGCAGATAGGGATCGGCCAATTGGACGATCTTGCGCTGCCAATCGGTGAAGTCGAAGGCGCGCACCGGCGGCAGGGGGTCGTCGTCTTGGGGATCGCCGACTAGGGCCAGCAGAACTTGCGCCTGGGTGCCGGCGGCGGCGCGCAACTCGCGCAGGAAGCGCAGGTTCTCGGTGATCGGCGGCTGGGAGCCGTCCATGATGACAGCGACTCGTGCTGGCGGGGCCAGCCAGCGTTGGCCCTTGATCCAATTTGCCATTCCGGCGGTCATGGCGCTGCCCGATCCAAAGGACGCGGACGCGGCCACCCGCCAGCCAGTGAGGGTTCTGACCAGTTCCGCCACGCGGGGGCGCTGCGCGTCGTCAATCAGTACGTCCACATCGAACTGGACCAGCACCAGACAAGCGTCGGCGGCGATACCGTCCGGCACCTCAGTCCCGCGGGGTTCCAATGGCGCTGCCGTGGGCGCGCTTGCGGGCCTGGGTGCGGCGGGCTGCGCGGCCGCTGCGCCCAACATGGTCGTGGGGAGCAGCGTTGGCTTCGGGTCTGGACGCTCGGGTGCCGGCCTGCCGCGGTCCGCAACTGGCACGGGGGTGTTCTGCGGTGCCACGACCCTGGATTCCGTCACCGCCACTTGGTCGGTTGGGTGCGGGGCCGTCGGGGGGTGCGTTGGGGCGGCGATCGGTCGTGCCAGTGGACCCTGATGCGTGACGGGCGCGGGGATCGGCATCGCGGTTCCATGCCCGCTGCCGTGGGTGGCTGTCTCGACCGTGGGGGTCAGTAGGCGGGCATAGAGGGCCTGGGTGCGGCCCTGGGTGAAGGGCAGTCGCTCCAGCAGGTGCCGCTGGGTCAGGAGCGAGACGCCGAGCAGCAGGAGTCGCGGCAGGAGGCCATAGGTGCAGACCGCCAGTACCAGGAACCAGCGCCAGGAGCGCAGGTGGTCGGCGTCGAGTAGGTACAGCGGGTCTTTGAGCAGGATGCGAGAGCCCGCGACCTGCTCCAGCGATGGATAGCCGACCCCCTCACCGAACAGCCAACCCCAGGGCGTGGCAACAACGCGGGCCAAGTCATGGATGAACTGGGGGCTGAGGTCCAGCGCGGTTTGCCAGCCGAAGGCCAGGTCCGTGAACGACTCCAGCCCGATCGTCGTCAGGATCACGCCTAGGTTGAAGGCGACGCCGAAGACCTGCGCCGGGATCAGCATCGGGAGGAAGGAGACAGGTCCGTAGAGTGCGAATTGGGAGCGCAGGCGTCCGACTTGGGTCGCGGTGCCGTCCTTGACCTTCTGGCGAGTGGAGGCGAGGTGCTGGCGCAGCAGCCAGTGGCTCACCTGGGTCACCAGGGGTCGGATCAGGCGTCCGAGCAGGCTCAGATCCCGGACCGTTTGGCCCACTGGCCGTGCGCGGCGCACCAGCCAGGCGATCGTGGCCCCTCCCACCAACAGAAATTGGACGAAAACCAAAAGAAAGATATAGAGGGCAACATTGATCGGGCGATGACCATCGTAACTCAGCAGGGCGGAGGCTGCGCCGATGCCGATCAGGAATCCGAGCACCGCCAGCCCCAGCGCGGTGAGTCGCTGCGCCTGGACGAAGGTGTGCCCGAGCAGCAACAGACGTCGTTCCGGGCGTTCCGCGGCGCGACGTTCGCGCAGCCATCGTCGCAGGCTCAGACGCCGGTGCAGGGTGGTGTGGGGCCGGGTGGTGGTCACCGCCGGGGCAATCCGGTTCAGATAGAGGGTGCGATCACGTTCCGTCAGTGCGCTGCGGGCCGCAGTACCTTCGTGTAGCATTTTCTCGTCAACGTCCAGGAAATATTCCAGGTCGATGAGGTCAGCGACCGTCCAGCGATCGGTCTCTTGGGCGTCGTCGTCTTCAGGAGGGTCTGTGAGCTCGGTTTTCATGGCGGTGATGTCGCACTTTCTAAGATTCGGGTACGGCCAATGGCCGCGCAGCAGCGGTTACCAGATGACTCGCGGCATGCGAAACGGCAGCATGGTATAGACCCACCCCGAGGAGAAACGATCCAGCTCGGGCTCTCATGGATCAAGTGCACCTCGCGTGCGAGCAACCGTGTCCGGAAAACGGAGTGTGCATAGAGTAGCGTGTCTTCCAGGGTGCGGTCGATGCGCGCCCCGTCGGCTCGCGACGGGCGCCGCGCCCGATGCGCCCGATTCGGCTGAGCGGCAGGGTGATGTGGGGCGGCGGTGAAGGGCTTGATGCGTTCGTGGCGATCGATGCGCCGCCAGGAAGTCTCGTTGCCGCCCCGTGACTGGGTATCGTGAGTGAGGTCCTTGCGCACGCACGAGGCTGTCATGCGCCCCACCATCGGCAACCCCGTTCGCAGATAGAAACCGGCGGGTACGCCGCGTGCCCCCCGCCGACCGGGTGACTCCGTCCGCCAGCGCGCCCACGAGGCCGCTGACGACGCCGTGCAACTTGCCATGGAAGATCAACCGCTTGCTTGACCTAGCACCTGGCATGAATGGAAAAGCATTGATTGGGTGACGGGGGAACGTCGATTTTACATGATCAACTCGATCGTTAATGAAGATTTCACTTTCCAGCAAATGTAGTTGCTGGTTCTCAACCAGTTGATCCTTGCGCTACAGCAAAACAGCGAGTTTCCGGCGATCGGCGTTGGCCCATCCACCAAATAGAAACCCCACCGCCAGGAAAATACGCGATAACCAGTGTGGCCTCTGAAATCTGTCGGAAATGCGTGAGTTTTTTGTGCGCCGCAGTAAAGCGATGGCGCGTTGGTCTGATGCGTAGCTTCGCTAGACTCCAGGTCGACGCGGGCGCGAGGCGAAGAAACAGTCCAAAGTGATTTTTTAGGTCAGGGCAAGCACCGCGTTGACGGTCGTTCTTGAGAGCGTTGGTAGGGTAAAGACGCGAACGGTGATCAGGCGAGAAGCGGTGTGCGACAGTAAGTGCCGAGGGCAATCCGGGCGGATGTAGTACTTAGCAGGCAGGGTGCGGGGAATGCAATCACCCCGACTCAGAAACCTGAGCCGTGGCGACTGACCCCTAGAGGTTGCCTGCTGTTACTTGGCGACGGGCGCAGGAGCAACAACGGCGACAGGAGCTTGAAGCTTCGCGACGGAATCCTTGAAGCCATAGCCAGGCAGGGAGAGGGCATAGCTGTGGACCAGCCACATCTGGACCATCAGCACGATAAACCACGGCACCATCCAGTTGGCCGGATTGATCACGGTCCAGATCTTCCAGTCTTCTTCCGGATGCTCAATCTTGACGATGCTTTCATCGGCCATCAGATATGGAACTTTCATTTAAATAACCCTTTAGTGTAAGATTTAAATCAGAGCCGAGCGGATCAGAACCAGGGCTGATAGGCCCAAGTCACCAAGTGGACAGCGGATGCAATCATCACCCAACTCCACACGCCATGCTTCCAATGCTCATGAAACTCCTTCGCCTGTTCATTGGTCAGACCCGAGATGTTGCCAGAATTCATTTTAGTAATCTCTTCAGAGAGCGTTTAGATGAAGAGCGATCCTGCCCGTAAAGAGAAGAATCACCCTGGAGACCGCGGAACTTAGCCCCGCGGCCTCGCGCCGGGATCGGACCCGGAGACGATCTTTACTGAGCGACAGGCGCCGGTGCGACCACCGCGACGGGCGCATGAAGCTTGGCGGCGTGATCTTTGAAGCCGTAGCCGGGCAGGGACAGGGCATAGCTGTGGACCAGCCACATCTGGACCATCAGCACGATGAACCACGGCACCATCCAGTTGGCGGGATTGATCACGGTCCAGATCTTCCAGTCTTCTTCCGGATGCTCGATCTTGGCGATGCTTTCGTCGGCCATCAGATAGGGAACTTTCATTTAATTTACCTTAATATGTGAGCTTGGATGAGGTCGGATCAGAACCAAGGCTGATAAGCCCAAGTTACCAAGTGGACAGCGGATGCGATCATCACCCAGCTCCACACGCCATGCTTCCAGTGCTCATGAAACTCCTTCGCCTGCTCGTTGGTCAGACCCGAGATGTTGCCAGAATTCATTTTCGTAACCTCAGTTCGTGTTGTGAAAAACAGTGTCCCGTTACCGGTGGTGGGGACACGCTGCATAGATCGCAGCACCGTAGCGCTTGGCTTCCGCTTGCCTCGTTTCAGGGCCGGCCAGCGATCTCGGCATTAGTTTAATCCGTCGGCCGACCGTGTCAAGACTAACTGACATATATTTGTGTCAGGACCAGCTTACATTTAAAGCAGGCTTGCGCACGACAAGACTCGTGTCGTCGCGGACGCGTCCAGGCGAAACAGGCGGGGGCCGCGATCGGGCCGGGCAGAGGACTCCTTATGCCCCGTCAGGGTCCTGGGACCCCGGCACGACGGCCGACGAGTTGCCGACACGCGAATAATCAACCGCTTGCGCCGCTGTATGTCTGGCTAGCAGAGCAGTCGGGTCGCGGGGAAGCGGCTCACCTAGAACCACGGTTGGTAGGCCCAGGTCACCAGATGAACGGCTGCGGCGATCATCACCCAGCTCCAGACGCCATGTTTCCAGTGCTCGTGAAATTCTCTCGCCTGCGCGTCGGTGAGGCCCGACAGATTCCTGGTCGTCTGCCCAGTAGACTTTGCTGATCCACTCACGAGGTCCGCCTGGCTTGCGGCCTTCTGCTCGGCAGGCTTTGATGGCCCGCCGACCGGGGCCGCCTGGTTCACGGTTTTCCGCTCGGCGGGCTTCGCTGGTCCGCCAGCGGGGCCCGGCGGTTTGGGCGTTTTCCACACAGCCATTTAAATTACTACCTCTATCAGGTTTAGAAAAAGCCAAGTTTCTTGGTGCGCCCCTGGTGTTGCTGCCGCACAACAGCGAGTCGGAGCGTCGCCCCAGGCGATGCTGGTCGGCCACCGAGTGGCCGTGGGTAGTGTAGCTTGACATAGTGTTGTGTCAAGAAGGATTGACAGCGAGGCATGTGCGCTGTTAAGCAAATCAGCAGCAACCGTTGGCTGGGCTGCATGGTCGTGGTTGACTAGAGCCTTTGGGCGTGACCGGCTCGAAATGAAAAGTAATTGCCCAGGCAAGGGAAATCGCCTAACCTTACCCTCTTGACTCGATCGTCAGTCGCCAACGACATGCCGAACGCTGAAACTGTAGATCAGAGGGATGAATATGGACCCGATGCAGTATATCGAGCCGGCCGTGGTCCCCGGCGGGTGGGTGGCGGGCTGGCATCGTCGCTGGCTGGACCTGCGCAATCGGCTCTTGGCGTCTCCGCGCTTCCAGCGCTGGGTAGCCGGGTTCCCGCTGACTCGGTCGCTCGCCCGGCGTCGGGCCCGGCACCTGTTCGATCTGTGCGCGGGGTTTGTCTATTCGCAGATTCTCTTTGCTTGTATTGAGTTGAACCTCTTCGACCTGCTTGCCGAAGGTCCTTTGAGCGAACGCGATTTGGCCGGCCGTTTGGGTCTCTCCGAGTCCGCGACTCGGCGTTTGCTCAAATCGGCCGAGTCCCTCGAGCTGGTTGAGTGCAGTGCCGCGAATTACTATGCCCTGGGTGAGCTTGGGGCGGCACTGCGCGGCAATCCGGGGATCGTAGAGATGGTGCGTCACCACGCCATGCTCTACCGCGATTTAGCGGACCCGGTGGGTCTGTTGCGTGACCGGAGCACGACCTATCTCGGGGCCTATTGGGCCTATGCCGACAGCGCCGAGCCTGAACGTCTGGAAACCGGGAGTACCCGCGACTACACCGCCCTGATGAGCGACTCTCAGGGGCTGGTCAGCAGTGACATTCTGGACAGTTATTCCATGGAGTCGCACCGTCGGCTGCTGGACCTGGGGGGCGGGAACGGGACCTTTTTGGCGGCGGTCGCGGCCCGCTGGCCTCACTTGGATTTGCGACTCTTCGATCTGCCGGCGGTGGCTGAGCAGGCCAAGGAGCGCTTGGCGCGCGAGGGATTGGCGACCCGCGCCCAAGCCATCGGCGGCGACCTGTTTCGTGATACCCTTCCGTCAGGCGCCGACCTGATCACCCTGGTGCGCGTGATCCACGACCACGACGATGGTCCTGTCATGGGGCTCCTGCGCGCCGCGCGCCTGGCGTTGCCGGACGATGGGACCCTGCTCTTGGCCGAGCCGATGGCCGGGACGCCGGGGGCGGAGCCGATTGGCGAAGCCTACTTCGGTTTCTATCTGTGGGCCATGGGCAGCGGGCGTCCGCGTACCAGTAAGGAACTCACCGCCATGCTGCACCAGGCCGGCTTCACCAGGGTGCGCGAGGTTTCCACGCGGCGGCCGCTGTTGATGCGTCTCTTGGTTGCCCGCGCCTGACCACGATGCGCGGGAAGTTTGCTGACGAGATCATTAAAGTGTCGCATCGAGATTAACCCTCACCCGTGCGCCGCGCTTCGACATGCCCAGCCCGATCCACTCCACCTGCCCGAGATCCCCGACGCGGAGCGCAGTCCATTAGTCGAGCGGCTGATGGTGCTGATCGAGGTGTCGGCGCAGGAGAATCAGCGGTAGGCGGAGACGATTCAGCAGTTGCGCGTCGTGGTCCAAGACCTCAAGATCGACGCCTTCAACACCCGCTATCGCCTTGATGGTGCCAATCGCGAAGCGGCGCAGCGCGGTGATGTTCGCCGGACCATGTCCGGTGCGGATGGTGCAGCGGTCCTCGTCCAAGTTCCAGTCCAGGGGGTAGTGGCACCGATTTTCGATGGTCCAATGGCTGCGGTTGAAGGCCGGTAGGTCGGCCGCCGCGGCCGTTGCTTGGGTATGAATGGTCACCCGTAGACGGTCTCGGTGGAGGTCTTGCCGGTCGTCTTGATCACAGGCTTGGTGCCCCGGCACGCCCCGCTGTAACCGGCCCGGGTCCGGCGAAAGCCGCGGGTGCCGCCGACATAGCGCCAGTTGGCCGCGCGGTAGATGGTGCCGTGGAAGTAGCGCGGATCGACGAAGCGGCGTTCTGTGCGGAGAAGGACCAACTGCTGGTGACCGGTTGGCAGGTCAGCCCGTTGATCACGGTAGACGACTCCGGAGCGCGTCATCAGGGCCACAATGGCTACGTTACCCAGCTCGGCAACGCCTGGTTTGTCTGGTTCTCCAGCACCTCCAGCACCTCCAGCAAGAGCCGGATCAATTTTCTGGAGTTGCTGCGCACCGGGGACATCGGTTGTGCTGGGTGCATGCCGAGCGGCTGGTCCATCAACTGATTCGGCTCAACGAACGTCCGCGCGAAGACCAGCAGCGGGTCCGCGCGGAGATCTGGGATCTGTATGCCGACCTGAAGGCCTGCCAGTGCCACCCCGAGCCGACGCAGGCGCCGGTCTTGGAGGCCCGGTTCGAGGCCATCTTCGCCCAGCGCACCTCCTTATCGCCCGGGTCGAGCGGCATGGGGCGATCCCGCCTCTGCCCGATATCGTCCGGCTCGCTTCCAGTCGCCCACACCCTCCGCCTGGTCGCGGATGCGACGCGTCTGGGTGCGGATCGTAAGATTAAGCGGGTGTAAGCCAACCCTGACACAAATATATGTTAGTTGGCATTGACACAGACGGCTGTTGGCTTACAATAGCGCCTAGATCGCCGGGTTGTTCCAAGACGATACAAGTTGGGAACCCTAAAAACAGGATGTGAGGCGCCGGGGCGTTGCGATCTGATCGACGGCGGGTGTCCCTGCCGCAATAGGCCGATAGGGTAGTTTTTTCACAACGTCATTTGAGGTTATGAAGATGAATTCTGGCAATATCTCGGGTCTGACTGACGAGCAGGCAAAGGAATTTCACGAGCACTGGAAGCATGGCGTGTGGAGCTGGGTGATGATCGCATCCGCTGTCCACTTGGTGACTTGGGCTTACCAGCCCTGGTTCTGATTAGGGCTCGTCCAAACTCCACAACCCAAGGTAAATTAAATGAAAGTTCCTTATCTGATGGCTGATGAGAAGATTGCCAAGATCGAGCATCCGGAAGATGACTGGAAGATCTGGACCGTGATCAACCCGGCCACCTGGATGGTTCCATGGTTCATCGTGCTGATGGTCCAAATGTGGATGATTCACACCTATGCTCTGGCTCTGCCCGGCTATGGTTGGAAGGATGCCGCCGCCAACGCGTACGCCGCGAAGAATCCCGTCGCTGTAGTTGCTCCTGCTCCCGTCGCGCAGTAAAGATGGCGACACAGGGTCTGTCACGGCGTTAGATCGCTGGTCCAAGGACTCTGGTATTGTAAAGCGACCTTCGCCCTTGGCGGTGAAGGTCGTTTTTCTTATAATTATATGTAGCTGCCCTAGCTTCTATCGTCAGGTCTTAATCATTTAGCTCCCTCTACCGAAGGGCTGAACGATTACCCTGCATCTCGCTCTCACCTCGTGGCTGGCCGTACTTCGCCTCTCCACCCTGCCGCACATCCGGGACCAACCGCAGCGCAACCTTATGCGCTCTTGTGCGTCGCCTTCCGTGTGTCGGAGTCCATCAATCCGAGACCGGCGCCTGCGCCGGTCTCGGGGTGAGGCGCTGCCGGGGTCAGGTGCCCGTCTTTAACGGGCCGACCAGTGCCACGGCCGGGATTGGGTTTTCACGTAAGTGCTCCGCCGCGAGGATACGATTTGCCGCCATCCTGCCGGTCATCGTGGCAGCCTCCATCAGATTGGCCGGTACCTCCAGTCTGACGAAGTCCCCGGCGAGAAACAGGTTGTCGAACGGTGTTGTGACGCCCGGCCGCCCCGCATGGTCGCCCGGTGCCCAGCGTGGGAAATTCTGCTGCATCATATAAATGTCGTGAATGACCCCGGCCCCTTGCAATTCCGGGATCAGCTCATCCAGCTCCGCCCGCATCAGCCGCTTGACCTCGGCCTCCGGCAGGACGTTATGTTCTTCCACGGCATAGGCATGCAACTCGACGACGGCGCCTCGCCGACGCCTCGCCCAGTCCTCATATGCCGGCTGCAATTGCGAGTAGATGGCGATGGAATCGACGTAACGGTAGCCGCTGACGGTATAGAAAGGAACGTATTGCGGGCGCAGCTCGCGGTCGAGCCAGATGCGCCAGACGATGTAGGGGTCGGCAACGCCCAGGCGCGCGACGCTGCTGACCAGGGCCTGATCGGAGATCTCGGAATGGGCCAGGATATTCTTGAGCCCCGGTACATCGCAGGCCAGTACGACATAATCCGCCGCGTATTCAGTAGCAGACTGGACCGGCGCGGCCGTCAGCTGCACGGCATCGCCCCGCAACTCCGCCGCCACCGCGGCAAGGGGCAGGGTGGCCGGGCCCGCGGTCGGCACGCCGTGCCGATCAAATTTGGCGCCATGGCAAGGACAGGCGAAACCGCCGGTGGCAGGGTCGAACGCAACCGGACAGCCCATGTGCGTGCAGCGGCTCGACAGTGCGGCGTAGTCGCCGTGCTCGCCTCGCTTGACGAAGTAGAGATTCCCGGAACTGGTGCGGGTCGGCTGCCATTGGTCCCCTACCGCGGCCGCCGGGATCTGGTGAACCTCACTGCCGCCACTCCCCGCCGACCGCACGACCAGCTTGGTGATGCGCCCATCCGTTTCCACCAAGCGCTCGACCTCCATGCCGGTCAGCACCTTTCCGCCCAACGCAATCAGTAGATCTTTCAAGGGTGTGACCACCGAGGTCATGGCGTCGTCGATGGTTTGGTCGTAGCCCATGCCGTCGGGGTTGCCGAGGTAGAAAAAATGAAAAAAACGGATACCTTCGGCGGTCGAGTACTGGTGAAACTGATTGAATGAGGTATGAGCGAAGGGTTCGATGATCGTATCGACCATGGGCCGGTTGATATCCCGGCAGAAGCTCTTGAAGTCGATGCTATCGAACTCACGAAAGGTCCGCCCCGGCTCGTAGCGCATCAACTCATACAGCGCGTCGGAAGGCGGGTAAAAATCCAGTAGGGAGACGGATTTAGCCTGGCCGACGACCGCGAGCAGGTTGAACGGAAACAGGGTCGTGGTATTGGTAAAGCTCTCCATCGGTTTGTTCTTGAAGAGGATCGGGTAATCGCGAACCGGTTTCAGGTGTTTCAGCAGTCCGGTTTCGGCGAGCAGTCCTTTTAGGTTGTAATATTGGTTGAAAAAGCCGTGAAAGCCATGCTCCATGGCCATGGTTTCGCCCTCGACCTGCACCTCCCATCCGGTCAGCCGCCCGCCGAGTTGGTTCGCACGCTCAATCAGGGTCACAGCGAATCCGCGCTTCAATAATTCATAGGCTGCGGCGATTCCGGCCAGACCGCCACCGACCACCACAACCCGCTTCGCAACGTCGAGACGCTCCGGCAGCGCATCGTTATCCGCGGCGGCGAACGGCAGAATCGTCCGGCGCGGCTGAATGGCGGAGAGGCCCGCGACGCCCACGGCTGTGCCAGCCAATGTCGCGAGTCCGACGTTTCTAAGGAAAATGCGGCGTTTCATCGTTGACAAGTGACTCTTTTCAAATGACCTCGGTCGATCGACTTCCCCCAATCCGCGGAAACCGACTCTGTCGTTGTGCCAGCCGCAGCTCGGGACGCCGGGCCCTGACCACCGGCCAGTCTAGACGAATCAGTGATCGCCGACGTTGACTCCCGTCAAGCGCGAACAAGCGTACCGTAGGTCGCCGCAGCAGTGAGAAGTAGACGATGCGCATGATACCATGGTACGGAAATCGCTGACCGAGGTGGGGCGCCGCGCAGGCCGGGCGATGTCTGCGACGCCCCTGCCATGGCCCGAGCGCATGGCCTCGCGGACCGCACGGCGGCGACCCCTCTACGAAGATCACAGGTACACCCGATGACATCACGGCTTGACGAGCAAAGCGACGCCGATTACCTGCTCATTGGCGGGGGATTACAGAATGCGCTAATCTTGTTGGCGTTGGCCAAGCGCAACCCCACGGCGACCGTGCTCATGCTGGAGCAGGACCAGTCCTTGGGCGGTAATCATATTTGGTCGTTTCAGGCGCTGGATCTGCCGGTTGCGGCCAGGTCGTGGGCCGCGCCGGTGGCCGAATATACCTGGCCGGGATATCAACTGCATTTCCAGCAGTCGGCGCGCTGGGTCGGCGGTACCTACAGTTCACTGAGCTCCGAGCACCTCGATCGACTGCTCAGGCAGGCGGAAGTCGACAACCCGAACATCCGGATCCGCACCGGTGCCCGGGTACGGGCGAGCGACGCAACGTCCGCCACCCTGGAAGATGGAACGGTGCTGCGCGGCCGCCTGGTGATCGATGCCCGTGGGCCGGAAAGTCGGACGGACGCAAGGGGCGGCGGCTACCAGAAGTTCATGGGCCTGGAGTGCAAGCTACGTTGCCCGGCGCCGATCACTGCACCCATCCTGATGGACACACGCTGCACGCAAAGAAACGGCTTCCGTTTCCTGTATGTGCTACCGTTAGAACCACATCGTGTTCTTGTTGAGGACACCTATTTTTCTAACAGTCCCGAGATCGACGCCGAGGCGTTGCGCGCCCCGCTCGTCGCCGATGCCGCAGCCATGGGGCTGGATATTGAGCGGGTCTTGCGTACCGAGGTCGGTGTGCTGCCGATGCCCTCGCGCAACGTGTTTAATCCGCAAGCCCGTGGTCCGATTCAAGGTGGGTACACCGGTGGCTGGTTCAATCCCGGTACCGGTTACTCGTTTGCGGCGGCGATCCGTCTCGCCGAGCATCTCTCGCAGGTGCCGATCGAACAGGCTTTTGGGCCGCAGTGGCGGCGACTCGTTCGCCGCATGCGTGTCCAGGCGGTCTTTTTTGCCTTCCTGAATCGACTGATGTTCGGCTTTTTCCATGATGCGCAGAGGCGCAAGCTCATGGAGCGGTTCTATCTCCTGCCTGACCCGGTCATCCACCGCTTCTTCGCGATGGAAACTACCCTGGCAGATCAGTGGCGCATTCTCTGGGTGGGGGCGCCCTGGACCCCGAAGGGGTGGGCGCGACGCCCACAGACACAACCACCAGTAACCAGCGAATAGCGGGGACGGGACGCCTGAGTCGCCTGGTATCCGTTGCGCCCCGGAGCGCGCTCGTCAGCGGCGCGTCCGGGGCGCGCGGGATCGTGCCCGATATCAGGGCTGATAAACGCACATCACCGGGTGGATGGAGATGTGCCGCGGGTCCGGACTTGGCCGAGCTCCGGCGGCGGACGTGCCTACTTGGTTAAGCCGAAAATGTGCATCAACCACGCGGCGGACGCGAAGAAAGCGACGGCGGTAAAGCAGACCTTGAGGTAAAACCATGCGTTTGCCAGCAGTGTCTTGCGTATGTCGTGACTGCTCGTGAGTTGCGGGGGGGGCGCCTGCCCCGCCGATTGCGCACCCTCGACCCGCGGTTCAGCAGGCATCAAGGCGTAGGGTGCGACGCGCGAAACCTTGAAAAACTGGATGTCGGATTCCGCCCCCGCCTTTTCGATCACCACAAACTCGGTATTGGCGTCCAGGCTGCAATCGGTAGCGAACCGCAAGGCGAAATCTTCAATGCTCTCGGCGGCCCCAAGGTATTCCCAGGACTTGGATTTGTCCGGCCAAGTTCGTCTCCCCGCATAGTTCATTTGGTGACCCTCATTGACTTAAATGATATTCAGGCATTCGGCTTGCGCGCTCACGATGAATCCGCTACGTGCTCGCTCTAAAACGGGCGCGCAACCCCGCGAATTTTAACGATTCATTTTAACGATTCGCTCAAGTTGGTGCAAACCCTGAACGGGTGATACTTGCGTTTCTTGAGGCTTGAGGGTTCTACGTAACGTTCACACTTCCCCACATCAATCCTTCCCCACAAGGGCGGCAAGAAACTCGGCGCCCTGCGCTGCAGGGTCCGGCCGCGATCAAACGGGAACTGAACGATGGCAGTTCCGGCGTTGTGCCTAGGCCCCGGCGCCTGGCGGCAGGCGTTTTCGCTGGCCCTTGCGCAGATCGTGCGCCCGTCAACATCCACCGATCGCTGCCCCCGTTGCCGCTTCGGGATATAGGCTGGAGCCCAAGCTCACTCATGACGGTGCCGTACGAATAACGATGGCGGTGCGAGTATACCCGCGGACCTGCGAGCACCTATCCCGGCGAGAGGCATTTGCGCTGTGCCAAGATGTTGTGGTTACTGATCCCTCGCAGACACTAGATGCTGGGGTTTTTCGTCACAGCGCAGATGCCTTGGCTAGCTTATCAGTTGCCCGGATTGGTGCAAACCTTGTAAACTGGGCGATTGAGAATTCCTGATTCTAAATTTAGACGCTCAGCACTGGGCGGCATTGTTACCTGACAAGGCGGGCCAATGACTAAGAAACGCGTCGTCATCATTGGGGCCGGGATGGGCGGCCTGACCGCCGCGCTCAAGCTGGCGATCCAAGGACTCGACGTCACGCTGGTGGAACGTGGTACGCACTGCGGCGGAAAGCTCCGCGAGCAGTATAGCGGCGAGCGCAGCTACTACACCGGCCCCACCGTCCTGACCATGCCCTGGGTGTTCGAGAAGATCTTCGCCGAGGCCGGTGCAGCGTTCTCCGACCAGGTCGTGTTGCACAGCGCCGTGGTGCTTGCCCGCCATGCTTGGGGCCCGGATCAGCGGTTGGACCTATATACAGACCATGAACGTTCGGCGCAGGCCATCGGTGAGTTCGCGGGCGCGGCCGAGGCTGCCGGCTTTCTCCGGTTTGCCCAACATGCCAAGCGGGTATTCAGGGCGCTGGAGGGCCCGTTCATGCTCTCACCCCGACCGACCCCGATCTCGATCTTCGGTCGCTTTGGTGTGAGTGATCTCGGTGAGTTGATGCAGATCAAGGCACTGACGTCGCTGTGGAACGCCTTAGGTGGTTTTTTCAAAGATGAACGGCTACGCCAGTTGTTCGGACGCTATGCGACCTATGTCGGCTCGTCGCCGTATCTTTCACCGGCCACGCTGATGTTGATCGCGGATGTCGAAAGCCGCGGCGTGCATGCCATCGAGGGGGGAATTCATCGCCTGCCGGAGGCGCTGGCCGCGCTTGGTGCGCAGCACGGTGTGACGTTTCGGTATAGCGAGTCGGCCACCGAAATCGTCGTGCGAGGCGGGCGTGTGGCCGGCGTACGGCTTGCCAGCGGTGACCATCTTGACGCCGATGTGGTCGTGTTTAACGGTGACGCGGCGGCCATCGGGGCCGGGTTGATGGGCCAGCGGGTGAGCCGTGCGATCCCGCCGGTCGCTGCCAGCAAACGCTCTCATTCGGTGGTCACATGGAATCTCGTGGCCAAACCGCAGGGCTTCCCCCTTCAGTACCATAACGTCTTTTTCCCGCCGGATTATGCGCAGGAGTTTCATGCCGTGTTCGATGAGCTGCGGCTGCCGACGGACCCGACCGTCTACATCTGCGCGCAGGATCGGGGTAATCCCGACGCTGCTGCTCCCCAAGGTCCCGAGCGGCTACTGCTGGTAGTCAATGCGCCGGCGCGGGGCGATAGCCAGATCATTGCCGACAGTGACATTCGCCGGTGCGAAGCGCGGGTCTTTGGCCTGCTGGAACACTGTGGCTTGACCTTGGAGCAGACGTGCGAGCCGGTGATCACGACGCCCGCGCACTTCGAGCAGAGCTACCCGGCCTCCGGCGGCGCCGTATTCGGGCGGGCCTCTCATGGTTGGCGCGCCTCGTTTGATCGCCCCGGCGCCAAGACCCGTATTCCCGGCCTGTACTTGGCTGGCGGGACCGTCCATCCTGGGGCCGGTATACCAATGGCGGCTATTTCGGGCAGGATTGCCGCCGCCACCGTGTTCGAGGATCTCGCCGCGGGTTAATGGGCGGTGCCGCGCGGCCGGGCTCAGACCGTTGACCGGCGCGGTATTTGTTCGCCAGACCGGTTGGAACGGATCCGCCCGACTCAGCCGTACCGCGGCCGCCGTCGCGGGGCCGCAGGGGGAATGGGGAAGTGATGTCTGAGAAACGCATAGTCGTCATCGGGGCTGGGATCGGCGGATTGGCCGCGGCGTTGCGCCTGGCGGCGCGCGGGTTGGATGTCACGCTGGTTGAACGCACCGCACATCCTGGGGGCAAGATTCGCCAAGTTATGATCGGAGCGGCGGCGATGGATGCCGGACCGACCGTGGTCACGATGCGGCCTGTGTTCGAGGAGCTGTTTGCCTACGCCGGCACCTCCCTGGACGCCCATGTGACGTTGCGCCGCGCCGAAATCCTTGCTCGGCACGCTTGGAGCGAGGATGAGCGGCTCGACCTGTACGCCGATGTCGAGCGCTCTGCCGACGCCATCGGCCGCTTTGCGGGCGTCAAACAGGCGCTGCTTTTTCGTGCGTTCTGCGCGCGCGCAAGCGACATGTACCGGACCCTTGAGCAGGCGTTTATCCACCGGGCCAATCCGACTCCGCTATCGCTGGTGCTGGACTCCGGACTCTTCAATGTCGCCAGGCTTAGACCCTACTCGACGCTCTGGCGCGATCTCGGCCGCTACTTTCCCGATCAACGCCTGCGCCAGTTGTTCGGCCGCTACGCGACTTACGTGGGCTCATCCCCGTTCCAGGCCCCGCCGACGCTCGGTATCGTGGCCCATGTGGAGTTTGCCGGTGTCTGGATGATTGATGGCGGCACCTACCGTTTACCGCAAGCGCTGGCAGCCTTGGCCGCGGCGCGCGGCGTCAGGTTTCGCTACGGAATCGACGTCTGTGCGATCGATGTCGGCCGGGGGCGGGCGCGCGGCGTTCAACTGAGCAACGGAGAATGCCTTGAAGCTGACGGCATCGTCTGCAATGCCGATGTGGCCACCCTTGCGGCAGGGTTATACGGTTCGGCTGTCAGGCGAGCGGCGCGGGCGACGCCGGTTGCGTCGCGTTCATTGTCGGCGGTGACCTGGAACCTGTATACGCGGACCACGGGGTGGCCGCTGGTGCGGCACAACGTCTTCTTCTGCCGCGACTATGCGGCCGAATTCGACGCCATCTTCAAGCGCGGGCGTCTGCCCGACGAGGGAACCGTCTACATCTGCGCGCAGGATCGCGATGATCTTGGTAACCTGTCAGGCGATGGTCGCGAGCGGTTGCTATGTCTGGTGAATGCGCCGCCGCGCGGCGACTACAAGCCTTTTGATTCCCTGGAGATCACTACATGCGAGGAGAATACAGTCGAACTGCTGGCGCGTTGCGGCCTGAACCTGGCGTGGCAGCCGGAGAGCGTGGTCGTCACCACGCCGATGCAGTTCAACCGGATGTTTCCGGCGACGGGGGGCTCCCTGTACGGGCGGGTCTCACACGGATGGCAGGGGCCATTCAGTCGGTCGGGGGCGCGCAGCCGGGTGCCGGGGCTCTATCTGGTGGGGGGCAGCGTGCATCCGGGTCCGGGGATGCCGATGGCAGCGATCTCCGGTCGCTTGGCCGCGGAGGCCGTGCTGCAGGACCTGAGTTCGGCGTGAGCGTCGGTCCCCGGGGCTATGCCTGGTGGTATGTCGATGCGCTGAGCGACGACGGCCGTCACGGGTTGACGCTGATCGCATTCGTCGGCAGCGTGTTTTCGCCGTATTACTTCAGGGGTCGCCGTCGCGGCCTGGATGATCCCCACGACTATTGCTCACTGAATGTCTGCCTCTACGGCACGCATCGGCGTTGGACCATGACTGAGCGGCGGTCCAAGGCGGTGACCCAGGAAGCCGCCGCGCTGACCATCGGGCCGAGTGCGCTGCATTGGAGCGCCGATGGCACGCTGACCATCGATATTGACGAAATCGGCACGCCACTGCCGCAGCGGGTGCGCGGCCGGATCCGCGTGACGCCACTGTTCGTCAATGAGCGGGCCTTCACCCTCGATAGTAAAGGACGCCATCAGTGGCGCCCGATCGCGCCGAGCGCCCGCGTCGAAGTCGAACTGTCCCGGCCGGACCTGAGTTGGAGCGGTCACGCCTATTTCGATCGCAACTGGGGGACGGAGCCACTCGAAGATGCCTTCGTTTACTGGGACTGGTCGCGGGCGAGCATGGGGGAGGAGAGTGCGATTCTCTATCACGTCGACCGCCGCGGCGACGGGCCGCTATCGCTGGCCTTGCGGTTCGCAGCCGACGGCACCTTAAGCGAGTTCGAGTCGCCGCCGAACCACCGCTTGCCGCGCACACCGATCTGGCAAGTTGCGCGTAGCAGCCAAGCCGATGCCGACCATCCGCCGAGGATCGTCAAGACGTTGGAAGACACACCATTCTACTCGCGCTCAGTGATCGCGTCACACCTGCTGGATCGGCCGGTCACCGCCGTGCATGAGAGCCTGTCACTGGACCGTTTTCGCTCGCGCTGGGTCCAGCATCTGCTGCCCTACCGCATGCCCCGGCGCTGATGCCGAGGCATCAGTACGTCGTTGGCGCGCATGTTTGCCACTGGCGGGATTCTGAGGGTAATAAGGTGCAGGAATCCCGCGTTCGGCCCGAGCGCTAAGGCTAGGGTAGCTGATCGAGTCCGAATTTCGACGGCCCCCGAGGCTGATCGCGCTGCCTACGCAGGGCCAGCGGCGCAAACACCACCAGTGCAGCGAACAGCAGCACAATCTCCATACCGTAGACCAGCCGATAAGCGAGCGAGGGTTCGATCAGCGATCCTGCGGCCATCCAGCCACTGAACAGGTCTCGCATCGAGCCGCCCAGGGCGATCGCGACACCTTGGCTGGTCGCTTGCACCGCGCCCCAGGCGCCCAGCGCCAGGCCGGCGTGGCCCGTCTCTGCCAGTCCCATGGCTGCGGTCAGGGTACCCATGCTAAACAGGCCGGTACCCAGTCCGAGCAGTCCAGTACCGATCCGAAATGCCAAGGGCGAATCGACGGTGGCGGCGAAGATGATGAGACCGAAGCCGGGGATACCGATCAGCGCGCCAGCGGCGGCAATACGGAACGAGTCGCCGCCGTGGCTCAATAGGTAAGCCGATAGCAGGAAAGCAGTCAGGCCGCCACCCGCCAACAATGCGGTCAGTGACGTCGTCTGTGCCACCGTCAAGCCGAGGACCTGCGCGCCATAGGGCTCGAGCAGTATCTCCTGCATGCTGAATGCGGCGGTGCCGAGTCCGACGGCGATCAGTAGCCGACTGGCGATGCCGCCGCTGAGGAAGGTCTGCCAGGTTTCGCGGAACGGCGGACGCGGGATGTCGGCCACTGCCCGCTTGAGATCAATGGCCTCCTGTTTCCAGGCCGCAGCCAGACAGAGAAGGATCGATGCCAGGGCAGCACCGTGGACGACCTCGACCAGTCTCTGGTGCGAGAAATTCTCGAGCAAATGTCCGAACAGCAGGGCCGCGCCGACCATCGAGAGTAACAGCGTCGCATAGAGCAGGGCGACCACGCGCGGGCGCTTGTCGACGGGCGCCAAGTCCGTAGCCAATGCCAAGCCCGCGGTCTGAACCGTATGCATGCCGGCACCCACCATCAAAAACGACACGGCAGCCGCAACTTGTCCAACGATGAGCATCTTGTTGGTCGGATCGGACAAGATCAGGATCGAGTAGGGCATGATGGCAAAGCCACCATACTGGAGCATACTGCCTAGCGCGATGTACGGAACGCGACGCCACCCGAACGCCGAGTGATGATAGTCGGAGCGATGCCCGATCAGCGCCCGCAGCGGTGCGAATACCAGCGGCAACGCAACCATCAAGGATACCAGCCAGGTGGATACGTGGAGTTCGACGACCATGACGCGATTCAGGGTGCCGTACAAGAGAACCATGGCCATTCCCACAGCGACCTGAAACAGCGATAGACGTAGGATTCGGAGCAGTGGGAGCTCCGCAGAGGCCACGTCTGCAAAGGGCAGACGCACCAAGAAGTCAACAAATCGACTCATAGTCAATTATCTTGGTCAAAATGCAAGGGTAACGGCTTCGAGCACAAGCGTCAACGGCGTTTGCCAGCGAGACATTTGCGCTGTGGCGTTTTGCTTTTCGCGTGCGCCGCAGGGCCGGATCGGTTTCAGACGGTCCTGACGCGCAGGACTTTACTCGAGATCTCGTGGAAAATTCGGGTCACGGGGTCACGGGGTCACGGCAACATCTAAGGCGATTTCTGTCCAATCCTATATCTTCGCGCTTGTCTTTTCGCCCGTCTTCCGCGTCGCACCGACCGTCACATAGCCCGGCTATGATCCGGTCGGCGCTCCTCGAAGGCAAACGAAAATCCTTCGCGATCTGGTACATGATTATCGGCCAATCGCCGGAGTCCTCAGACCGCAATGGCGGTGAGCCGCCGGCCCAGTTCCGGAGCGAGGTTGCGCAGTTCCTCCTGAATCCGGGCGGTGATCCCCTCGGCGTCCAGTCCGCAGTCGGCGAGCTGGACGGACTGTTCGGCGTGCTCGATATAACGATCCGGCAGCCCGAGGTGGAGACAGCGCACCAGCACACCGCGTTCGGCCAGCAGTTCAGCCACCGCGCTGCCGGCCCCGCCGGCCACCGCGTTGTCCTCGATCGTGACCAGCAAAGCGTGACCCTGCGCCAAATCCAGGATCAGCTCCTCGTCCAGGGGCTTGACGAATCGCATGTCGGCGACCGAGGCGTCGAGCTCCTCCGCGGCCGTCTGCGCCTGGGCGAGCAGGGTGCCGAAGGCCAGCAGGGCGACGTGCTGACCCTGACGCAGCAGCCGGCCGCGGCCAATGGGCAGGGCCGGGGCGTGCGGGTCGATGACCACGCCGCGCCCGTTGCCGCGCGGATAACGGACTAGGGCCGGGCCGGGATACTCATAGGCGGTGCGCAGCATCCGGCGGCACTCGCCTTCATCGGAGGGGCTCAGGATGATCAGATTGGGGATCGGTCGGCCGAAGCTGATATCGAAACTGCCGGCGTGGGTCGCACCGTCCGCGCCCACGGGTCCGGCCCGATCCACGGCGAAGGTCACGTCCAGGTTCTGCAAACACACGTCATGAATGAGCTGATCGTACGCGCGCTGCAGGAAGGTGGAGTAGATGGCGACGACCGGCTTGAGCCCCTCGCAGGCCATGCCGGCGGCCAGGGTGACCGCATGTTGCTCGGCGATGCCGACATCGAAGAAACGCTCGGGGAAGCGCGTGGCAAAGGCGGTCAGGCCCGACCCCTCGCACATCGCCGGGGTGATGCCGACCAGTCGCGGGTCCGCCTCCGCGGTATCGTGCAGCCAACTGCCGAAGACCTGGGTATAGCTGGGCGCTCCGGGTTGCCCCTTGTGCAGTCGACCGGTCTGGCGGTCGAACGGGGTCACGCCGTGATAGGTCACCGGCTGGCCCTCGGCGGGTTCATAGCCGCGGCCCTTCTGCGTCACGATGTGCAGCACCCGTGGGCCGGGGATGTCGCGCATGTTGCGCAGCGTGCGAATCAGCGCGTGGACATCGTGGCCGTCGATGGGGCCGATGTAATTGAAGCCGAGTTCCTCGAACAGGGTGCCGCCCATCACCATGCCCTTCATGTGCTCTTCCCAGCGGCCCATGAACTCGCGCAGTTGGGGCATGGCCTTGAGCGCGCTCTTGCTGCCCTCGCGCACGGTGGTGTAGAGCTTGCCGGAGAGCAGTCGCGACAGATGATTGCTGATCGCCCCCACCGGCGGGGAGATCGACATCTTGTTGTCGTTCAGGACCACCATCAGGTCCACGTCCAGCGCCCCGGCGTGATTCATGGCCTCGAAGGCCATGCCGCCGCTCAGGGCGCCGTCGCCGATCACCGCGACCACCTGGCGGCGTTCACCGCGCGCGCGCGCCGCCAGGGCCATGCCGGCGGCGGCGCTGATCGAGGTGCTGGAGTGGCCGACGCCGAAGGTGTCGAACGCGCTCTCGCACCGCTTGGGGAAACCGGACAAGCCGCCTTCCTGGCGCATGGAGCACATGCGGTCACGCCGGCCCGTGAGGATCTTGTGCGGATAGGCTTGGTGGCCGACGTCCCAGATCAGACGGTCCCAGGGCGTGTCGAAGCAATAGTGCAGCGCGATGGTCAACTCGACGACGCCGAGCCCGGCCGCCAGGTGGCCGCCGGTCTGGGCGACACAGTCGATCAGAAAACTGCGCAATTCGCCGGCGAGTTGCGGTAACTGCGCCTCGGCGAGGTTGCGCAGATCCGACGGATCATCAATCGAGTGAAGCAGCGGGTGCCGGTGAGGCATGATTCTTCGCTTTCGTCTTGCTGGCCGCGCCGGGGGCGCCGAATCCCCGCGGGGCGGTGCGCCGCGAGCGGGGGGGAATCTCGCCTCGCCGCGACCGCCATCCCAGGGGCGGGTGTCGGTCGTGGGGAACGATAAACAGCGCATTAGTTTAGTCGAGAGGCACGGGTTCCGTGCAATTCAATCACCATTGCATTCCTTGTGAACTTGGTGCAGAGAGCACAGCATGGACTGGTCGGCCCGGCTTCGGCGATTTCCGGGAAAAACATCCAGACTGCGTCTGCCTGCAAGGTCCGTAGGGCTGTGGAGGCGACTCTAGATCTTCTGCCCGGTGCCACGCAGGACCGTGGCGAGGGCGGGGAGTAGTGCCCGCCGCATCCGCAGGTTGGGCAAAGTGGATTGACTGGGTAGGAGCAAATGTCTATCTTACCGGACACATACAAATGTCAACCGATAAATACATGATGACTCTGAATCAGTCCACGAGAGGGCCTACCATGGAACCGACGCAGCGTATCGAACAGGCGCTGGAAGCGGCTATCGTCTCCGCCCAGGGGCCGGGGTGTCCGCCCGGCTTCGCCCAGGCCCTGCGGTACGCGGTGTTTCCGGGTGGCGCCAGGGTGCGCCCGCGCCTCTGTCTGGCTGTCGCTTGGGCGTGCGGCGATACCGATCCGCAGACGACGAACGCTGCCGCCGCGGCCATCGAGATTCTCCACTGCGCCTCCCTGGTCCATGACGATCTTCCCTGTTTCGATGACTCCACTTTGCGTCGCGGCCGACCGTCGGTCCATTGCGCCTATGGCGAGCGTCTGGCGGTGCTGGCCGGGGATGCACTGATCGTCCTTGCCTTCGAAGTCCTGGGCCGACGCATCGAAGCGGCCCCGCTGCAGGTGAGCCGAGTCATGGCAACGGTTGCGCGGTGCACCGGCGCACCGGTCGGCATCTGTGCCGGCCAGGCTTGGGAGTGCGAGACCGAGGTGGATCTGGCTGATTACCACCGCGCCAAGACCGGGTCGCTGTTTGTCGCGGCGACCGTGGCCGGGGCCGAGTCCGTTGGTGCGCCGACCGAGGCTTGGCGTCTGGTCGGCGAACGCCTGGGTGAAGCCTACCAGGTTGCGGATGACTTGGGCGATGCCGTGGCGTCGACCCGCGAAATGGGCAAGCCGCTGGGGCGTGACAGCTCGCTGGGGCGGCCCAATGCGGTCCAAGAGCTCGGCGTCGCCGGGGCCGTGCGACGACTCAAGGATCTGGTGGCCAGCGCGACCGATGCTATTCCTGCCTGCCAAGGTGCAGCCGCCCTCCAGGCCCTGATCGCCGGCGAGTCCCGGCGGATTTTGCCGGAGGAACTCGCGCGACTTGCGGCGTGAGCCCACCGCTGGTTCCGGTGACTGATGATAACGCGGGGCTACCGGCCGCGCCGATCGCGTCCGCGCGCGCTTTTCTCCGATGCGCGGGCACCGCTGTCTGCTGGACCTGGGTGGCGGCGGGGGGGCGGAATCTTCCTGGCCACGGCCACGGCGCGCTGGCCGCATCTGGAGCTTCGCCTCTTCGATCTGCCGTCGGTGGCCGAACCGGCACGCGCGATTCGCTCAAGTGGGGTTGACCGCGCGAGCACAGGCCATCGGCGGCGGCTTGGTCGGCGATCCTTGGCCCACCGTGGCCGACCTGATCTCGTTGGTACGAGTCATCCATGACCATGATGGTGCGTCGGCACAAGCCATTCTGAGTGCCGCGCGACGGGCCCCCCGCCCGATGGGGCACTGATCCTGGCCGAGTCCATGTCCGATGCCCCCGGCGCTGAGCCGACCGGTGAGGCTTACTTCGGTTTCTACCTGTTGGTCATGGGCAGCGGGCGCCCACGCACGTGCGCGGAATTGACGGCGATGCTGAAGCGCGCCGGTTTCGGCAGGGTGCGGGAGGTCGCGACGCGTCGACCGATCATGACGCGCCTCCTCGTCGCGTGCGGCTGACAAACCATGTGTCAATACCGGTTGACATTCGATGCAGTAAGGCTAGACTGACACCAGTTTCACGGTCGTCCCTAACGGCTAGCGTTCTGACCCAAAAAGACTGAGCAACCAAGTGACTCTCACTACCACCGCCGTGGTCTTCGCGCAGCCCGGGCAACTCAGCCTGGAGTCGCTCGAACTCACGCCCCCCGGGGAGGAGGACGTGGTGGTCGAGATCGACTGGAGCGGGATCAGCACCGGGACCGAACGCTTGCTCTGGACCGGGCGGATGCCGAGTTTCCCGGGGATGGGGTATCCCTTGGTGCCTGGTTATGAATCGGTCGGGAGGGTGACCGCGGCGGGGAGCCGGTCGGGACTGTCGGTCGGTGAGTCCGTGTTCGTGCCGGGCGCCAGTTGCTATGGCGCGGTGCGCGGTCTGTTCGGCGGTGCCGCGGCCCGCGTCGTCGTGCGCGGAGCGCGCGTGGTGTCGATCACCGAGCGGATCAGCGAGCAAGGCGTGTTGCTGGCCTTGGCGGCGACCGCCTATCACGCGCTGTCGGCACCCCAGGCGCTGCAGCCCCAGCTCATCGTCGGGCACGGCGTACTCGGGCGGCTCATCGCGCGCCTGACCGTGCTGCGCGGCGGTGATCCGCCGGTGGTCTGGGAGACCGACGCGCAACGGGCCATGGGGGCCGAGGGCTATACCGTGATTCACCCGGATGCCGATCCGCGGCGTGATTACCGCGCCATCTATGACGTGAGCGGCGACGCGAAGCTTTTGGATCAGTTGATCGCCCGGCTGGCGCCGCAAGGCGAGGTCGTGCTTGCGGGCTTCTATAGCGAGCCGCTGTCGTTCAGCTTTCCGCCGGCCTTCATGCGCGAGGCGCGGATCCGCGTGGCGGCCGAATGGCGCGAGCCCGACCTGCATGCGGCCAAGCGTCTCGCCGAATCCGGCGAGTTGTCGCTCGACGGCCTGATCACGCACCGTCATCCGGCGCATGAGGCAGAGGCGGCTTATCAGACGGCCTTTGGCGATCCGAATTGCCTCAAGATGATTCTCGATTGGAGGCGCAACGCATGACCATCCGCGACGGCCAGACCAACGCCGTGCTCGCCCAGCGTGACTCTGGGGACGGCCACAGCGGCAGCAGCCGGCCCGCGAGCGCTGCGGTCGCGCTGCCGACGCCCTTGTCCGGGCGGCAGACCCAGATCATCGCAATCTATGGTAAGGGTGGGATCGGCAAGAGCTTCACGCTTGCCAACCTCTCTTACATGATGGCCCAGCAAGGGAAGAAAGTCTTGCTGATCGGCTGCGATCCCAAGAGCGATACCACCACCCTGCTGTTTGGTGGACGCGCTTGTCCGACCATCATTGAGACCTCTGCCGCGAAAAAAGCGGCCGGAGAGCCGGTACAGATCGGCGACGTCTGTTTCAAGCGCGACGGCGTCTTTGCCATGGAGTTGGGTGGGCCTGAAGTCGGTCGCGGTTGCGGCGGGCGCGGCATCATCCATGGGTTTGAGCTGCTTGACAGCCTGGGGTTCCACGAATGGGACTTCGACTATGTTCTGCTCGACTTCCTCGGCGATGTCGTGTGCGGCGGTTTCGGTCTGCCGATTGCCCGTGACCTCTGTCAGAAGGTGATCGTCGTCGGGTCCAATGACCTGCAGTCACTGTATGTCGCCAACAATGTTTGCAGTGCGGTCGATTACTTCCGCAATCTGGGCGGCAACGTCGGGGTGGCCGGAATGGTCATCAATAAGGATGACGGGACCGGAGAGGCGCAGGCCTTCGCCGCGGCGGTCGGTATCCCGGTGCTTGGCTGTATTCCGGCCAACGAGGAGATTCGCCGTAAGAGTGCGAGCTATCAAATCGTCGGGCAGCCCGGCAGCACCTGGGGGCCTTTGTTCGAGGCACTCGCGCTGAATGTCGCTGAGTCCTTGCCGCAGCGGCCGAAGCCACTGACCGCGGATGGCCTGCTCGATCTGTTCAAGAGTGAGGACGTCGGTCGCAATGTGGTCCTAGAGCCCGCGACCATCGAGGACATGCGCGGCAAGTCCTTTGTTGCCAAACCGTCGCTCGAAGTCATCTACGACGACGCCTGATTGCCGAACCGGAGCCGCGAGACGCCAGCGCCATGTCCGAGACCTTGACCGATTCCGTCGCGTTGACCGAGCCTGAGCACCCTCTGGGCGTGCCCGCGGGTCTCGGCGCGCGGATTGCGGACCTTGGTGTGAGCCGCGCGAGTTTACGTGTCTCCGCGACTGGGCTGCCTCAGGATGTGGCCAAAGCCTGTGATTCCGGTGCTCACGATCAGCCCCAGAGTATGTGCCCGGCCTTCGGGTCCCTGCGGGTCGGGTTGCGGATGCGGCGCACGGCGACTGTGCTGGTTGGTTCCGCCTGCTGCGTCTACGGTTTGACGTTCACCGCCCATTTCTATGGGGCGCGCCGCAGCGTCGGGTATGTCCCGTTCGATTCTGAGACACTGGTCACCGGCAAGCTCTTCGAGGACGTGCGTGAGGCAGCCTATGCGCTTGCCGATCCTGCGCACTATGATGCGGTGGTCATTATCAACCTGTGTGTCCCCAGTGCGTCCGGTGTGCCGCTGCGGCTGCTGCCCCAATCGATCAATGGTGTGCGTATCATTGGGATTGATGTTCCGGGGTTCGGAGTGCCGACGCATGCCGAAGCCAAGGATGTGCTCTCCGCGGCCATGTTGCGCCGCGCCCGTCAGGAAGCGGAGCAGGGCCCGGTCCAGGCACCCCGCGGCGGGCGCTCGCAGCGGCCCGCGGTCGCCCTCATCGGGGAAATGTTCCCCGTCGATCCGATGACCATCGGCATGTTGCTCGAGTCCCTGGGTCTGGCTGCCGGGCCCGTGGTGCCGACCCGTGAGTGGCGCGAACTCTATGGCGCCCTGGCCGGTGTCGCCGCCGCCGCGATCCACCCCCAGTACAGCGGAGTATGCAACGAATTCGCGGTGGCCGGCCGGCCGGTCGTCGGCTCCGCACCCGTTGGTTATGAGGGGACCGCCGCTTGGTTGGAGGCCATTGCCGCAGCCTGCGGGGTGACCTCTGCGGTGCTGACCGCGGCGAAAAACCGTTGGCTGCCTGCCACGCGAGAGGCGATCAAGGGCGCACCAATCAAGGGTCGTATCACGCTGTCCGGTTACGAAGGGTCAGAACTCATCGTGGGGCGCCTGCTGATCGAGAGCGGCGCCGACCTCCGGTATGTCGGGACGGCTTGCGGTCGGACCGAGTGGTCGAGAACCGATTGCGACTGGCTCGAGTCCAAGGGTGTTCGCGTTCAATACCGCGCCACCCTGGAGCAAGACCTCGCGGCAATGCGTGAGTTCTCTCCCGATGTCGTCATCGGCACCACGCCGGTCGTACAGCAGGCCAAAGAGCGGGCGATCCCCGCGTTATATTTTACGAACCTGATCTCCGCGCGTCCCCTGATGGGGCCCGCGGGTGCCGGTTCGCTGGCGCAAGTCATCAATGCCGCATTGGCGAGCCGTTCGCGCTTTGATGCCATGGATGCCTTCTTCCGTACCCCCGATGATCGTTTCCCATCGGATCGGGGAGCGCGTGCCGCTGCCGCCACCGGTACGGGAGGCTGAGCACATGTTGATTCAGGATCTGGATCGGGCCGGCGGTTACTGGGGAGCGGTGTACGCGTTTGCCGCGATCGACGGACTCCAAGTGATTATCGATGGTCCGGTTGGTTGTGAAAATCTGCCTGTCACCGCGGTCCTCCACTACACCGACGGGTTGCCGCCTCACGCATTGCCGGTTGTTGTCACGGGGCTTGGAGAAGAGGAACTTGGTCAGAAAGGCACTGAGGCCGCGCTGCGCCGCGCCCATGCGACGCTGGATCCAGACAAGCCTTCGGTGGTCGTGACCGGGTCCATCGCCGAGATGATCGGCGGCGGCGTGACACCCAACGGAAAAAATATTCAGCGTTTTCTCCCGCGTACCATTGACGAGGATCAGTGGCAGAGCGCGGACCGTGCCTTGTTCTGGTTATGGAATCAATTCGGAGTTCACGGTAAATCCAAGGGAACCGGCAAAGCGCGCAAGCCCGGCAGTAAGCCGCGGGTCAATATCGTAGGGGCTATGTATGGCACCTTCAACATGTGGTCCGACCTGGCCGAGATGCGCCGCCTGATCGAGGGTATCGGCGCCGAAGTGAATCTGGTCTTTCCCCTGGGTTGTGCGCTGTCCCAGGTGCCGCGGCTGCGGGATGCGGACGCGACCGTCTGTCTGTATCGGGAGTTCGGCCGCCTGCTGTGCGAAGCGCTGGATAAGCCCTATTTCCAAGCTCCGATCGGACTGCACAGCACGACCCGGTTCCTGCGGAGTCTGGGCGAGTGTCTGGGGCTGGACCCGGAACCCTTCATCGCCGAAGAAAAGCGCACGACGCTCGCACCGATCTGGGACCTGTGGCGCTCCGTGACGCAGGATTTCTTTGCGACCGCGAGCTTTGGTGTGGTGGCGACCGAGACCTATAGCCGCGGTTTGCGACATTACCTGGCTGATGAACTGGGCCTGCCCTGCAATTTCGCGGTCGCCCGGCGCCCGGGTGTCAAACCAGACAATCAGGCAGTACGTCAGCAGGTTCAGGGTCAACCCCCTTTAATCCTGTTTGGCAGCTATAATGAGCGAATGTATCTGGCGGAAGTCAACGCGCGTGCGACCTATATTCCCGCGTCTTTTCCTGGGACTATAATTCGCCGCCATACCGGAACCCCTTTCATGGGTTACTCCGGGGCCACCTATCTGGTACAAGAAGTCTGTAACGCGCTGTTTGACGCCTTGTTCCATATCCTGCCGCTCGGAACCGACCTGGACCAGACGGATCCGACGCCGGCACGGGTCTATCAGGAATTGCCTTGGACCGATGAGGCCAAGGCCGCGCTCGACGCCGCGGTCGAAAGCCAGCCGGTGTTGGTGCGCATCTCCGCCGCCAAGCGTCTGCGCGATGCGGCCGAGCAAGCTGCGCGTAAGGCCGGCGAACCGACGGTGACGCTGGAGCGGCTGCAGCGTATTCAGGGACGGCGTCCTGCGGCGGTTGCATCATGAGCACATTTTTAGATGACACAATGCGCGACGCAGCACTGCTCCCAGGCCATCAGGCCGCGAGCCGCCTGCGGCACTACCATTGCGTCACGGCATCAAGCTGAATCAGAGTTGCTACTATGAACGACCCTAACGAACTGTCCAAACTTTGGGCGCGTGAACGTCGGCAGTATCGGCTGATTTTCGGGGTGGCCTTTGCGATTTTCTGGGTGACGAGTCTGTTCGCCCGATTGTTGCCGTCCCGTATGCGTCCCTGGCCCTCGGTCACGGATGTGCATCGATCGTGTTTCGCGGAGGCGCGAGCAGTGACTCATCGGGTCTTGCCTTTCGCCTTTCTTTGACATACTGTGATAGCTATGTCAATGCCCGACTGGCAGCGGGCAAGAAACGGGATGCGGCGCCTCGCGTCGTGTCTCAAAGGTTCGCGCTGGGATGCGCGCTAACGGCCGCAAGGCCATCTCCACGAGCTTGAGGTAATTACCATGGCCGAAAATAAAAGTCTCACCGGACTCAGCGATGACGAGGCGAAAGAGTTCCACGGCTTCTTCGTACAGAGCATGACCGCTTTCGTTGGTATCGCACTAGTCGCTCACATCCTGGTCTGGGCATGGCGTCCCTGGCTGTAGCCTGACTGCCACTAACCCCAACGTAAATCAATAGGAGATCAACAATGTTCGGTTCCATGCAAGCAGACCTGTACAAGATTTGGAAGATCTTTGATCCGCGCCGCACGCTGGTCGCACTCTTCGGTGGCTTGGCGGTTCTCGCATTGCTCATTCACTTCATCCTGCTCAGCACCGCCAATTTCAACTGGCTCGACACCGCTTATGCGACGCCGATCATCTCGAATCCGCCGGTCGTGAAAGCCGCGCCGGTCGCGAAGGCCGCGCCGGTTGCCGCTAAGCCCGCGCCGGTCGTTGCCGCCAAGCCGGCCGCCGCGCCTGCGCCAGTTGCTGCGAAGCCTGCGGCAGCAGCTCCTGCGCCAGTGGTCGTAGTCCCGGCGGCGCCCGCGAAGTAGCGTCAATCGCCACCGGCAACGGACGGGAGATCGGTTTCCGATCTCCCGTCCGTTGCTTGGCACCGTGGGGCGGTTGCCGCGACGGCAACCCCCGACCAGAGGGTTGAATCATGGCCATGCTGAGTTTTGAGCGAAAATATCGCGTTCGTGGGGGAACGCTGATCGGCGGAGATCTCTTTGATTTCTGGGTCGGGCCGTTTTATGTCGGCTTCTTTGGAGTCACCGCAGTCTTCTTCGCCGTCCTTGGTACACTATTGATTGTTTGGGGTGCGGCCATGGGGCCGACCTGGAATCTGTGGCAGATCAGCATCGCGCCGCCGGACCTGAGCTATGGGCTCGGGATGGCACCGATGGCGAAAGGGGGTCTGTGGCAGATCATCACATTGTGCGCCATCGGCGCATTTGTCTCGTGGGCGCTACGCCAGGTTGAGATCGCGCGCAAGCTCGGCATCGGGCTGCATGTCCCGTTTGCGTTCAGCTTTGCGATCTTCGCTTATGTCGCGCTCGTCGTCATTCGGCCGGTTCTGTTGGGGGCTTGGGGCCACGGTTTCCCTTACGGCATTCTCAGTCATCTGGACTGGGTGTCGAACGTGGGATATCAGTTCCTGCATTTCCACTACAACCCGGCGCACATGCTCGCCATTACCTTCTTCTTCACCAACGCGCTTGCGCTCTCCATGCACGGGTCGCTGATTCTCTCGGTAACCAATCCGGGGAAAGGGGAGACGGTGAAGACCTCCGAGCATGAGAACACCTTCTTTCGGGATGAGATCGGGTATTCGATCGGCGCACTGGGCATCCATCGGCTAGGCGTGTTCCTCGCCATCAATGCCTCCTTCTGGAGCGCGATCTGTATCATCCTCAGCGGCCCCTTCTGGACTCGCGGCTGGCCGGAATGGTGGACCTGGTGGACTAAACTGCCGATCTTCGGCTGATCAGGAGTACCCTAATGGCTGAATACCAAAACATTTTTACTACGGTGCAAGTACGTGCACCGGCCTATCCGGGCGTGCCCCATACCGATGGTCAGCGTGATCGCATCGGCAAACCGCTCTTCAGTTATTGGTTGGGAAAGATCGGCGATGCGCAGATCGGACCCATCTACCTGGGAACGAGCGGCGTATTCGCGCTGATCTTCGGTTTCATCGCCTTTGAGATCATCGGGCTCAACATGGCCGCGTCGGTCGACTGGAGCCCCATCAAGTTCGCCCAGCAGTTCTTCTGGCTGGCACTGGAGCCGCCGGCGCCTGAATACGGGCTCCATGTCCCGCCATTGGCCAAAGGTGGCTGGTGGCTCATGGCCGGGTTCTTTCTGACCGCGTCGATCCTTCTGTGGTGGGTGCGTACGTATCGGCGCGCGATCACGCTTGGCGTTGGTACGCATATGGCCTGGGCCTTTGCCGCTGCGATCTGGCTTTATCTGGTGATTGGCTTCATTCGCCCGGTGGCGATGGGTTCCTGGTCCGAGGCGCCGCCGTTCGGTATCTTCCCGCATCTCGACTGGACTGCCGCCTTCTCGATCGCCTACGGCAATCTTTACTACAACCCGTTCCACATGCTCTCGATCGCCTTCCTC